>Ga0065711_1038970_pt1 | contig 18246 bp, 7 predicted proteins | sample Hoacrofraction12_FD_59098 | JGI IMG/M metagenome (GOLD analysis project Ga0065711, IMG submission 59098) | Hoatzin crop microbial communities from Cojedes, Venezuela - Epithelial fraction 12 v2 (version 2) | ecosystem: Host-associated > Birds > Digestive system > Esophagus > Crop | place... | reverse complement strand
TTTTTTTTTTTTTTTTTTTTTTTTTTTTAACACACACATTGAAAGCTTGTACCTGCATGTTCTAGGGTTTGGATGATGGTCAGGGTAAGCAGCGGCTGGGAGGCTGGGTGTTCCCTTACCTCGCGTTGGGTGCCCCGCTGGGCACACCTGAGCTGGTCCCGCTGGGCACACCTGAGCTGGTCCCTGGGGTGCGGGAGGCCGAGGGCTCCCGAACTGCCCCTTTCCCTGTGAGTGGCCGGCCGAGGCTGCTGCGGATCCTGCTTGGAATCCGAAGCGGAATCCTGCACTTGGCACCAAATTGCACAGTTCAGGTTATATTCCTGAGGAATGGAGTTGAAGCAGAGGGTAACCCTGGCTTCTTGTATATGTTTATTTCATATTTATTTCATTATGCAAAAATGCATACTGTATGCCAGTGTAATTGTGGGGAACAAAATGCATTGGTTCAGCAACCGTGTTTCTGTAACTTTGTGTGAAGGAGGTTCTTAGAGTTAAAATTAGTTTTTCTAGCATGTTCTTGGACAGCACTTGAAAATTTGCCTCATTAAAAATGCAAACCCGTATTTTTTAGGAATTTTTAAAAATCAAATGCTGTTCTCACTTATGTATTACTCGTTTATATTTTTGATCAGCTCAGTAAGAATGTGTACATTATGGGGAAAATTAGCTTCACAATTAGACACATGTAACAATTTTTAAATGGTTCGATATGCATTAGAAACAAGAAAATTTCATCAAGAAGTAAACCTAAAAACTACTGGGGGGAAAGTCACCTGGAAGAATATACTCAAGAGGATAAACAGTAGAAATTGTGTTGCATATTTGTAAAAATATAGTATCACACATAATTAAATGCTATTTCCATCTTTTCAGAAAGTATGCTATGGCAAAAATACACCAGACGTTCTGACACATAGTATCAAGCGCTTTCACTGTTTGTTTAGAATGTAATACTATTTTAAGCACCGTTATTTTTTAACTTAATGTCTGTTTCTGTGAGTCTCTAAACTTGTCTTTATGTGAGTTAAAATTATGTTTTTGTGTCTAGGACTTACACGTTCAATTATGCTAAGTGAATTTCTGTGTTTGGAAAGCAATAGGAAAATGCGCTTTCTGATTAAACACAGTTTCCATATACTCCCTCACGAGAATGAAAGCTATAATTTTTCTAAATATCAGTTACAACTAAGAAGTTACTCTGTGTGTGCAAAACAAGTAGGATAGTGTGTAAAGAATTCAGCAGCAGTCTTTCAAAGCTATGATATTACACTAAGTGAAGATACAAGTGCTTCATGCAGATAAAGTCAAAGAAATGCTCATAAAACCTTTAATGCCACATCATCACTTATGATACATATGCAAAAAAAAAAGGGAAGAAAATATTTAAAACATATTTTATCCAAGAAGTTAGATGGAAAGAGTTTAAATGGAGCTTTAGAGAACCAAGAAATGAGAATTAATTTCTCTGTAACTAAAATTTAGCTACTGAGTCACTCTGAGATCATCCTGGGGCTTGGCTTGGAAACTAGTGCATGATTGCATTTGGAAAGAGACTATTCCTTTCTTCGTGTTGCGCTGTGCTACCCGTACTACAGGGCTGCAAACCAGTGAGTCTGCTGACATTCAGCGTACAAAGAACGTCACACAAGAAGCAGTGTCCATGTGAAACTTGAGAATGTGTAGTTTCTGAGGATGGAAAATCTATAGAAAGGTGTTAGGAACAGGACCACTTTTCTCATTCCTTCTTAAGATATAACAATGGGATTTGGAAAATTGGAATAATTCCTTGGATAGATAACTATAGGAGGTTTGCTTTTAATTGCAGTGTGTGGGTTTTAAAGAGTTGGGCTGGAGCTCAGGGACAACTTGTTCAAAGGCGGGAGAACTTAGTCCCGTCTTCAGGACTCACATAGGAAACGCTCATATTCTGGTTCCCAGATACAGCAGTAATGGGAAGGAGGGGCACAAGTTTGGTTACAAGTTTTTTGTTTTAAAGTCAGATGTCTTCCTCTTAGAAATGTCAGGACAAGAATCGCTAGTACATTATTTTCAGTAGAATAGAATACACAATTTTTATGGTTTCATGTATCATATAAAAGACCACTTTGTCTGTAGAAGAAGAGCTCTTTGAAATCTAAGCTACGTACTTAGCAAAAAGAAGTCCCAGCATCTGTGTTCATGGGCTGTTAACTTACTGTTTCTAAAGACATGGCAAACGTTTCATATCAAATCTCTCAAAGTAGAATTAGATATCTCTAGCAAGAGTTCTTTGAATGTGTAACAGTTGTTTCAGGGTGTCACCATACAGGTAATAATCCCAGTAGTTCATCTCTTCATTTCAAGTTTAAAAAAAGTATTTCTGAACAACCTAAAATAAAGGAGAGAGAAATCAAAGTTTTGGTGTGTAGATATATAAAATTATGTGTGTATGCACGTGTATATTTCAAATTTAAAATCTTTTGCACAGAACTATGTGCTAGCTGTGCCATTGGCTGGAACAAGGACAACAGAGCATTTCATATGACGGCAATAGAATTTTCTTAGTTGTGTGCATTCTTGAGTTACATGCTTCTCTTAGCTAGTTAATTAACAGCCACTTTTGTTTATATTTAAGGCAATGGTAGAAAAACTTCCGTTAGCTGAAGGTATGAGCCCTTGTAGCAGGTACTCCACTGTGAAATCAGTAAATGTTTTTCCTAGCTGCTGCTTTATCCTTCAAATCGAATCTTAGCGATGGACTAAAGGGCTTCTAGCAAAGAAACTTAGCATGTTGAAAAACCTGCATAACGTAGATGGATGTGTGCTTCAGTATCTAGGAGAATCACTACAAACCCTGTTATAGGGAAAGATTAAGCCTGATTAATCTGAAAAGATGATTGCTTGAATAAAAACGTTCTCAGATGAATTTTTGTATGTCTTCACATGTGGTGGTCTGTATTTCTATGTCTTTTTTTATTTCCCTTGCCTGCAGGAAATCCATCTTGCTTTTCTGAAATGGCTTGAGGGAAGTGTAGATGCTGAAGGATTAAGAGCATCCAGCAAGGTGTCTCTTAAATTCGTTTCATCCTGTGAATCAAAAATGGAGGTAACTCCATCTCTCATGCCAGTCATCACTGAGATGGGAAGCTTCTCATCAGAACATTTTAGCCTGAAGACATATCAACAGAATCTCCAAACAAAGAAGCTTGGAAAGATTCTTCTTTTTACTGAAGTTACCCCAACAACAATGAATCTTCTGGATGGGTAAGATGATGATCTAGACCATACCAAATAAGCTTTTTGATCTGGATTTCACAGTTGTAGTAACACACAGTGTTCAGAAAGAAACTTTTTTCTCTTTGGTTTATTTGTTGCCTACAAGCTAGCCAAGGTAAAAAAAAAAAAAAAACAAAAAACAACAAAACCAAAACAAACAATGAACTGATAATCTTCAAGATGGGACACAAAATAGAGATCTCTGTGTTCACAGAAGATTAATTGATAATGTATAAAATACTAAGCCATAAAGGGTGGGAAAATCTGAGTGTGACAACTTTTTACTTGGCAATGGAGTTTAATCATTATTCCTCTGGTAAAGCATGAACATCACTGTAGGAAAGTTTAAGGTATTAAATATGCATATTTAGGACATTATATGCATTTTCTAGTACAAGTTATTTTCTAAGCTAGTTATTGGACAAAACTGATACCGAATAGATTGTGACCTTGATTTTAACATTATTGTTTTCTCTCGTAACTTTTGCTGAATATTTCAGTAAAATGCTCTTTAGTGATTTGTTGTTTTGTTGGTTTTGGTTGGTTTTTCGGGTATTTTTTTTTTTAACATTGATTAGGGTTATGCTAGTCATTCGTTCACCATCACATAGATGATCCTTGTGAATGAGTTGTGGGATACCTTTGAGAAGGTAGTTCATTAGAGTTTTGAATGGGATTAAGTGATATGAAAATCACAGTTACTAAATGTTAGGTTGGAGTCTATGTACAAAGGCTATACTGTTATGTTTCATGAAATAGTCTGATGGAAAAAACTGTCTTTAGGAAGTTCTTTCTCTTCAGGACAGATTTTTCTGTGTGTGTTTCTACCTGCAGCTGTAACTCTTCTTGACAGCTACTTTTGAGTATCAGTGTTAATTTGTCTGCAGAAATTGCAGATGAATTTTACTGTTGAAAATAATCTCAGTTGTTTTATTTTGGATTTTTTTTTAATCAACATAATCAGCTAAATCCTTGAATGTTATTGTAGCTGATTAGTTAACCGGCAATAATAGCTTTAGTTCTTAGCTAGAGAGCCTAAATTGTGAGAGCGATAAAAGTTACAGAATATGCCTTCTTGCAAGTAATAAAGGTGATTTGTTTTAGAATATATGTACACATAATCCTGGAATGAGGATACGTTAGAACAGTCTTAAAGTAAATCAGTTTGTAGTCTTGACACTGTGATAGAATTTCCAAATGATAGTTTGTGCTAAAATATTGCACTTCAGAGACAGTTGGAATCAAATACAAATTTCTTTTAATTCCAAATTACTCTCTGTGTGTGCATGTGTACTCATGGGCACACACATTTAAAACGTTGCTATCTAATTTTGCCACTCCCCTTCCCCCAGATCTATATCCTCGTCTTCATCTTATTTTGCAGTGGATTTTGGATGTAGACAGACATGCTGGTTCAATAAGAGGCCACAAAGAAATGAGTTATTTTATTGAAGCATTTGTAGCATTTTCTTTATAATTTTTAGTATTCACACCACGTTCAGCCCATTGGATTGAAAGCAGAAGTACTATGAAGAAACTGACAAAGTGAGAATTTAATAGATCAAGACCTTTCTTCTCTGACTGTTGGTTTTGGTGGTGGTTCTCAGTAACATTATTCACGCATCTCCATAAGATGAAGTATATAGTTCAGAGTTTTGTGAATATGTTTAGATAGATACTACAAGCTAAATAGAATCATGTCTGGCAAATTTATATAGAATTATATTCTCAAGAAAGACAAGGGAGCTAAGAGAAGTGGTCTTGGTTTTTCAATGGCTGTGCAACCTTTATTCTCTTATCTTTAAAGTGCTGTACTGGCAGAGTGGTCAGCACTCAGGCTGCTTTTTTTAAATTAAGTAGTCCAGATGTAATGAAGCGTTTACAGATGTAGGTCTTCAAGATTTTCCCCATCATGATACAGCTCAAGTAGTCGGTTTTCAGGTAAGATGTAAACTAGAAGTCCTGGCTCTAAGTATCTTATACTGGGAAGATGTCAGATTATAGTTTGAACAATTAAAATTATCTTACAGAAAGACCTTTGTTTTAAGAAGTTAATATATTTGTCTTAAGTATCATGATTGGTGTTACTGTAAGTACTTTGTTGTCATGGATAGTTGAATTATGTAGTCCATGTGATTTGCAATTCAGCAAAGTACCTTGAGATTTCACAGATGATAACATTTCACAAATCAGTAGAAATTGATGCAAATACCTATTAGTTAATTTTTATTGAAGAAAAAATTTGTCAGGTACTTCCAAATGGACCAATATAAGTCTGTTAGGTTATGTGGTATGGCACTTTTTTCTAATTGCCAATCCTGAATGAAAGGAAAATACATCTCAGGAAAATAAGAGTGTCTTTGCTTGAGTAAAAATAGGTACCTATTGATTATTCATGGTTCCCAGAAAAAAATTGCAATACCATCTTTATGTAATCGTATATTGCAATAAGCACATGTTACAGGATAGACTCTCTTAGGTCTCTCAAATTTTGCCGAGTTTGTGATAATTGAAAATATGATACAGACGCCTCGAGAACTGAATTAGTGTGCTTAGTAGTAAATTTAGTTAATAAATTATTTAGTTAGTAAATTATAAATAAATTTACGATTTGACTTTTGTGACTTTAGATTTTCTCATACCTTTCCCGCCAACTGAATGTCAAACTTTGTCTCTCCTTTCCACTTACCCAAACCTTCATACCCCCCAAAAATTAAGAAGTGGAAGGAGAAAGTGGGCTGGAACTAATTTAATGGCTGAGCGACCTCACAGTAGAGTAACAGCCGGAGCCTAATAGGAGTCTTTGTCTGCATTTCCACCCTGGCTGGTAACGTGCCAGTCAAAAGTCAAGCAAGAGAAACAGGTGGAAACTATTAGACCTGTCATAAAGTTTGAAAAATTGATTCTGGAGGTTAAGTGAATAGATTGAACTTGACAGTGTTGTCCTAAAGATTCTTAGGGAAAATTCTCTAGTTTAATTTGGGATCCCTTGATTGTTTGTTAGCTCTCCAGATGGCAGGTCTTGGCAGTTTGCGTATTCACATACACATTGTATTATCACTGGCATACATTTACGTGTCCTAAGGCAACAAGCGAAGTGTGAATTCACCTGTGGGTATCTAAAATTAAATGGCATTAGTTTAATTGTAAAATAAAGATTTGTTTAAATGTCATGTAGTTTTAAATGATAAATATTGCTTTCATGATTGCATGTTAAAAACCTTTTTTGAATCATTTGAGACTATTTTTAAAACCTTTTCCATTTTTATTTCTTAAACTAAAGTTTAAAATCCTTACCAGAGATTCGAAGCTCACTAGTTTTTTTTCTCTAAAAGGAAATCCTGTAAGTTGCATTTCAGAAACCTTGTCTTCAAAGGTACTTATCCTAATGCCACCTGAACAGGTTAACCTTGCCAGAAGCAGTTCTACTTTCTCTCTCTCCTTGTCTCTAAGCATGCCTGGGTTTGAATGATTGAGGATGAAACCATTATTTTTGAGGGTGTATCTGGTATAGTGATACAAGTGTTACACTGTAGAGACATACTTACTAGACTCACAAGACTTGAGATTGATAAAGACATATTTTTAGCACACTAATTGACTGGAATGGTTTTGCAAGCATTTAATTAAAAATAAATTAATTAGATAAACATTTCGGTTTTATTCTTTACTGGCACATTATGTACTATTTTAATGTGTTAGTTGGCAGAAAATGTGGTTTATACATGATTAAGCCAGCAAGTGATATGTTCTGTATGAAATGCCATCCCTTTTCCCCAATATTTAAGGAGCAGAAAGTGTCATTGTTAGGAAGAGTTTGACACAAAAATGGTGGATTTTAGTGGAAATGAAATGTAGGATGAAGATGCTTTCATAATTGGTGAATAGGATACTTATATAAAATGTCAACTTAGAATAACCAATTTCCAAACAGTTAAAAGCTTTGAATAAGAAAACCCTTTACATTGATGGTGCCCTTTTAGTTTTTTGTTATGCTTTTATAGATTCATATTGTTGAATTTTTAAAAATTGTACTACAGCTCTTATTTGGACAGTGAACTCGAGGACTCATTTTAAAACTCTTGTGTTAGTTGTGTTCAAATATGCGTGCTGCTAATGCAGGTATGAGTTAGTGGAAAGTAAGAGTAGCATATAATTGAAGGAGACTTGAATGGCACTTCAGAGGCACAAGCAAACAAGTTGAGATTGACAAACTGTGTTTTGTACTTAGTGATTTTTTTTTTGTTCCAAATCACTGTGATGTTTTGTGCTATGTAAACACAGTGGCCTCAGGTTTAATCATTCCATGCACCTCAGTGATCTCCCTTATTCTCTGCTTAAACCATAGTTTTAAATACCAATTTAAAATCAAAGGAGTTGTGGGGAGTGGGTTGACATGTGGTTTGAAGATAGAAACTTGGCATTAACATAGCCTTGGCAAAATATGCGATATAGTCATAGCGCTTGTTTTCATTCCGTCATCAGGCATACCTGTTGAAAGCTGCCCCTCTCAGGTACTTGCCTCAGAATTCCACTAGGACTGTAACTGCAAGCCAGAATTTTTTTCTTACAACTGTTTCTCAGGAAACAGACATTGCTGTTGGATATTTTTAAAATGTGTGCTGATAAATCAATCAGTTGCATTTAAATGGTGTACGCATTTTATACATAATCTTTTCTATGGTTATATAACCAAAAATATTTTATCAGTTTGGATAACAGGTAGTTTTTGTGCAGAGTTCTCACAATAGTTCATATTGCTTTTCAAAGCTTAAATCCCATGGTTTTGTTTGTTTGTTAAACTGTGGTGTGAGACGGGAGTGCTTTGCTTGGTGAATGTCTAACCGGAAAAGGTAGATACTAGTGGCGGTAGACCTGCCTTTTAAGGAATTTTATGCTTTTAATCTACATCACTCCCATTTAACTTAGCCTTGATATAGTACAATCTTCCTTCATGCTTGACATCACTGGGCTTCCTTACTTTTAAAACTCCATTTTTTATTTCTGGGATTGAAGCGCTTTTTATTCTCTAAAGGAGAAAGTGCGTTGGAATAGCTGCTTCTGTGCTTGTTTTCCTCAAGGGTTTTTTTTACATTCAGTATTTTGTGCCTTCCTTTGGTGATAAAGATTAGCTCAAATGATCATAAAGAGTATGCTTGTTTCCCTTAAATGAAATCAAATTAATCTCAACAGTAATTTTTGCTAATTTAGTTTTAAATGTGTCGTATTTTGTACTTTGTTCTTCTGTTCACTTATTGGTAGTGTTTTACATGATCCAGTGTTAGAAAAAGCTGTCCTTTAGCCTGATAGCAGAAGATCCTGCAGGAATTTTTGTAATACAGCCAAGAGTCTGTTCCCTTCCTTGCCTGTAGAAAGGGAGGAATTCGGAAGTTTTTGGCACTGATTTGGTTCTGTGCCATTCCCAGACTCTTCTCTGCAATACCATTTTTCATTACATGCTTGCTGAAAGATTTCTGTATTAGGATTTGTCGTCTCCTTTGTGTCAATTTTCCGTGCCTTTCTTTCCACCTGTTGTGAACAGTTCTTGACAACGCTAAACAATTAGGTCCCTATTTTCCTGTCACGCACCTTGTGTGTCTGATTTTCCATGGAACTGAAGGCGAAATATGTTCCTCTTTATTTTTTTTGTTATGTAAAATTAGTAGATTTTCTTCCTGTTAATGAAGTGGGCCCCCCACTTGCACGGTTTCTGTCAGTGCAGGGGAAGGTTTGGCATTCCCAAAAGGGATTGAGTCATAAAAAAAGATACCCGTTTTGCAGAGCAATTAACCCACGTTGAACTCGTATGGTGTATTGTATTACCCTGCTGCTGGAAGTTCCTGAACAATTCACATTGTCGTATGAATACACATGTAGCCTTGGAGCACTCATCATTCGTTAAATATGAGAGGAAACGCTATAAGACTGCACAGTTAACATGAGAGCTAAAGAATGGAAATAGAGGGGTTTCAATAACATTTTACTATTTTGTTTTACACGGTGCTGTTTTCATGCACACGTTTTAAAATAGACTTTTTGTATTAAGATGAAGAAATTGAATGCTGAAGTTACAAATCATCACATTTTTTTTGAAGAAAAGGATTAACTTTAAGAAGTATATAATTCATGTAATAGAATACAGTATATCATAGTAATATATAATATATTGTTATATAAATTTATAGTATTAATTACAACTTATTACATGTGTATTATTGCTATTTGTTTGCTAACTCTGTGACTGTCAATTCTGCTTTTGAATTTTAACTTTTATTTAGTAAACAGAAATGTTGCTTAAGCCTAAACTACCCAGAAGCACTTAAAGATTGATGTTTGCACCTCACTGAGAAAGATTTTCATGCTTTTTCAGTCGTTGTTTTGCAGCATATTGTTAAGTACAACAGTGTCAGTTCTGTGGCATCAATGCGAACGCGTATGAGGTAGGGCTATCCTTGTGTTCGTCAGATAGCTTTCTGTGTGCTGGGAAACCTGCTGCTTTATTGACACCAGTCCTAGCTCAGGTCAGAATATAGCCTCTAGTGAAGTCATGTGCTTATAGTAATAAGTGAAAAAACTCAAAGACAGGCATAAGTCAGTGTGGGACATGACCCATTGACTTAAAAAGGGGAGGGTAAGGCACAGCAAAACTGGATATGTTGATAACGTAGTCAGATGAAACAACCTCCCCGCCTCCCTAATTAACCTCGCTGCGTAGCTCAGGGCTTGGACAAGTCATGGATCTGCATTTCTTCCCTGTACCTTTTTATTGTAATTGTTACAATGGTCAGACTAGTAAAAGAATAAATTGAAGATGTTGCATTCAAGTAAAACAGAGTAGCAGTTAGGTATCTAAGTGACTTGGTAATGTGTTTGATTAATGGGGTGCCCATACTGTGTGTGGCTGAGGAAGCTCAAGTTTAGGAGCTAGCTCCACTTGGCTGGGCGCTGCGCATATTTCTTACACTTGACCTTTGAAGGAGATGTGCTGGACATGTTCAGCACATGCAAGTTCCAAACAAACCCCCTGTTTTTTCAGAAAATGGGAATTCTGGAGAAGTGGAGCTCAGTATGCGTTGCTTTGTCAACTCCTCTGGCCATTACACTTGCTTTAAGTGATGCATAGGGCCTACCTCAGCTTGGAATTACGTCTACGGAGTAATTCTTGTCTGATCGTTTTAGGAAGCTGATGGGAAGAATGACTGTTGTCAGCTGTGGAGACAAACGTGTTGTGCTGGGTGTTGACCGTAACTGCTTTTATCTGAAACCACAACAAAGATCTGAACACTGAAGTACAACTAAGTGCAGTCGCACAAAGTCTGAATTATTCTCTGGAGATTCCAGTTTCTCATTCTGCCTACGTTCTTAGAACCTAGAAGTTAGATCATGGCTTTTACTTTCCCTTTTGCAAGTCTCGTCTCTTTGCCCTTGTTAGAAAAGAAAGAGGAAAAAGAAGTTGGATTTACAACAGTAAGGGAGCTAAGGTAGGGTCTAAGAAACTTAGGGCATGGCTGTTTAGAGAAGTTTAGACAGCACCTGTTACGCTGTTGTTTACAAAAAATATGCTGATTTTGTTTGTTTGTTTTTTCTTATGCTGCCAGTCAAAAGATAGTGATTTAATTTAAGAATAATTCCCTGATTGTTTCCAGACAACAATCAACGAACTTTCAAAGCTTGTGTAATTTCGAATTTAAGCAATAAGCTAAGAAAATCCCACAGAATCCGATTTCTTTACCTAAATCCCACTGGCCTAATTTATTTTCACTTATACTCCTAGTTAAAATATTTTAAGAATCTGTTTGTATTCAAACGAAGGCTTGCATTTATCACACCTCATATCATTTAGCCTAAAATGTCATGGCCTGTAGAATGGTGTGTAAAAAAGAAAAAAGCGAGGTTCCCCCACTGCAGTTTTGTGATCCCCAGGATTGCTATAAAATGCTGTACCTTATGTTGCTTTCAAAATAATTTACTGGCATTGTTCTTGTTGCTTAGCTGTTAAATGTAGATGAACTTCCAAATGTTTTTTTATAAACTTGAACTGACACGATTTTTACTGATATTATCTTACATAAAAAACCCAAAACTGTTGTAAAGGATGCTTTGCAAACACAAAGCTTTTATGCCATATTACATGAAGTGGTTGCACAACACAACTATAAACTGTCCTATAGACATTTTTCATTTGATATTTGTTTGAATGGGGTCATCAGTCTGTCCAGTCACAGAGAAGGATGAAGAGGCATAGTGAAGAGAAAACAAGAGGAGAAAAGAAGTAGGGAGATGGAGACTGAGACCTAAGAAAGAGGAAATAAAAATACGGCCTTCAACGGAAACAAATCTTAGTGTATTTACTGAGTATTTCTTCAGCAAATATGTTAAGCTTAAACTAAAATAAGTGGGATGTAAGAAGACTGCATATTAATTGGGGGAAAATATGCACGCTGTCAGAGTGCTTAGCAAACCAATTGCTGATCAAAAGCCCAATACTCCCTTGCTCAAACAGCAAATTGTCTACAGAAAGATAATTTACATAATGTTTGGGTTTCATTTCTTCTGAAGTCGTAAAGGATGGTAATAACTCCACTTAAGCATGTGGTGGTTCCATTTCTATTTTTTTTTTGTTTGAAAATTGGAGAGTATTAGTTGAAGCTAAATAATAATTTTGCTTACAGTCATAACTGAATCTGCAAATTATGATGTCCTGCTTTCCTTGTTTATTTTCAGTCATTCTTTAATCTTTCCTACATCATAATAATTTTTGAATACCTAATCAGAATCCCACAAATTGTTTATATTTCATGCTTTTAAAAATGCGGCTTACAACATATTACATTGTACTTTTTGGCTATCGAGTAATTAATTAAATTGCGTGTTACGTGACAGCAGAAAAGCTTCAGAGTTTATTTCACCTGACTGTAATGCTTTTCATCCATGAATTTACTATCTTTATTCAAATCCTTGGATAGGCAGTTAAAATTTCGAAATGGAATTTCACTCACCCATTTCTAAGCCCCTAAAACTTCTTGGTAGACTTGGACGGGCTGTGGGCTTAGTGGAGGAGAATAATATATTTTTATACTGCTGCACCATCTTTCAGCTAAAATTTTTCACCAGTATAATCAGTTGCTTTGGTTAAACAGAAGAATTGATTTTTCTCATATGTCTAAAGGAGGAGCTAATTTGGTCTTGCAAACTAGTTGCTATAGAACAAGCGTCCTTTTAAGGGTGCGCATTACGCAGTATGACTGTTGCAGTGAAACATTTATGAGTACTGGAGGAAGAACATGCAGATAATGCTTTAGTGGCTAAAAATAATATTTCGCTGTTCACTGGAGTAAACCAGGACTTGATGCCCTCAGAATGAATAGTTGTTTAATATACTGGTGTAAATGCGGGTGTCAGGGGTAGCAAACAGGCTTATAAGCCATGTGAGGACTGTTTTATTAGTGGCATTGGATATCTCTGATGAAGTACTGATCTTGTACTAAAAAATGTTTTCTTTCCTTGTTGAATATAGATGCTCATCCCAGCCCTAGGAGAAATAAAAAAATTCCCATCTGTTTTCTTAGGGTTTTTTGACCTTTTTCCTGTCACAATCTCTATTTGTGCTACTGGCTTCTGAAATGGAAGTTTTGTCAAGATGATACATTTATGAAGTAATACAGAAGAATGTTTATATGATCTTAATAAGCCATCTGTCAGGCTTCCCTGAAAGAAGAAAATAGTTTAAAATACTGTCCACGGATGCAGAAAAAAAGAATATTATTTTACAACTTTTAAGTTTCAAGACTAGAAATTAGATAAAGAGTTCTCACTCAAGTCTTGATTTATTAGCAAAAGATAATGTGTATACTTTATATGGATTATGGTACCAGATGTGAGATCTAAAAGAAATTGCTGGTGGCCACCTGCTTTAATGCACACTTAATATCTTGTCTGGTAGTTGAAGTCATGTAGAATTCATGTGATAGAGAATAATTTAAAGTCAATAGGCCATATCAGGTTAGCAAGGATTGATGCTTGTGGAAAGTTTAATATTTTCCATCACAATTGTCTGTTTGAAAAAAGTGAAATAATCACCTCTGCCAAGGTTTTTGAAAAGCAGCTGGGAATGCCTTGGATATTTCTTGTAGTAGCCAGACACCACAGAATTTTAAATGGAAAGGTGTTGGAAAGTCAGTAGAGTGCTGAGAGTCCAGCTTGTTTGCCTGTTGTTTTGTTTCTGTCTTAACATCAGCATTCTGCTGCCATTCACTTTTTACATTTATGTGGTTTTCTTTGGAAATAAGTGCAGATTTCTTCTTCTGGGGCACGTTTTCCCTGTCAGAATACTGACAACGTGCTGACAGAAATAATAGAAGATGCCCTTGCGTACCACAGTACCAGCATGCTGTAAAGCCTCAAGCAGGAAAGAATCCTTATCCCAAGAGGCTTCTTGCTTTTAAGGAGCAATGGCAGTTAAAGGTTCTTGGTGTAGCTGGTTGAAATGCCTGCTGTATGGATCCATTCAGCCTAGAAAACTACATTCAGGCACAGAATATCACCTCTGCAGTGGATTTAACTGGCTATGCTCATCTTGTCCCTAGGAATTGAAGTTTGTTTGATTAACTTGGATTTCCACAGAGCCGTGTGCTGTAGCCACAGAGCTGGAAATTGATAACAGAATGTACTGTCCTAGGTATTTCACTGCATGCCAAGTTCCTGAGAGGGATTTTAACCCTTCTGATGGAGCAGGAAGAGGAATTATTTTGCTTAACAGCCAAATGTGTCCTTCACAGCAACATAAATGGTATTATAAAATGGTCTTATTTTGATCTAGTAATTTATCTAAGCAGTTATAAGTTCAGTTACAGGAAACATACTAAAATCTTCTAGGCAAATTTATTCTATTTCTTAGTCTTTGTTATAGACAAGGATTGCAAATTCATATCTTTTGGGGACAATAAGATTTCTGCTTACATTATGTTTATTTCTATTCCCAGTAGTTTCCTCGCTGTTATCAGTAATTTTTATTTCCTTATTTTTTAGTTTTTCGTTTGATTTCATGTTTAAGATGGAGAAGGTGCAACTTACTGTTTACTACAATTTAATTAATTAGTACCAATTATTAAAACTAGAAATTGCAGAATTTGTGTCTATCTTCTTTTTAAATGTAACTTCATGTTGAAATAATTCTGATAGTTGCTGAATAGTAAGTAAAAAAAAAAAGGATAAATCAGTCTTATTTCAGTTAGTAACTCAGATCTTGACTTGGCATTTGCTGGAAAAAGAAACTTGTTCTGGTAGACTGCGTTGAGTTTAGCTTTTTCTATACTTTGTTGTCATAAAACTCTTCATTGGTCTGCTTTAAATCCTGCACTCCTGAACACAGCTGTGAATGAACAAGTTGTAATGATTAAATATTTTAAAAAGAATGGGTAAGTTTCTAAATATTATTCACTTTTTCTGTAAGTGTTACCTGACTTGAAATGTGTAAATTATACATATTTCTGATGTGTGTTGTCAGGAATTTGCACGCTGCCTTCTCTACCTTCTCTGTTATTTTTCATTTGCTTGTTCTTCCTAAAGCCAGTTAAGACATTTTTATGCTAGAGAATGGATTCAAACTTCTGATGGTTTTCACAGTATGACTAAAAAGTAGTGTCTAGTAGAAAATTCAGCACAATTCCACCTTCTCTTTAACAAACAGCGTGAATAGTTCAAAAAAGGTAAAACCAAAAGTAAAGAATGAACTCATAATGAACTCCTTTCAGCTATGGGTTGCACAAATAACTTTTTGTTTGTTTGTTTTCCTAGTGTTTTATGAAGAAATAGGAGTAGTCAAGAAGAGATAGACATATATGTCTTTTTGGGACATCTTCAAGAACAGGTGTAATGCGTTGCATACTTAGTGCTAATTAATACTATTCTGCAAGACTGGACAGAAAATTCAACCCAGAATTCTGTGGAAAACAGCTAGTAAAGGGAACAGAGAAACCATTCACTCTGAAGATTTTTATATACAAGACAGTCAGATTTCTGGGAGGAGAGTGGAAAGAAAAGGGAAGAATAGGTAAACTTGGAATAAAATTGAAGATTTCTTTTTTATGAAGTCAAATCAATAAGCAGGTCCTGTTACTTGTTGGCTATAACATAATTCAGTCTGGGAGAATATCTGCTGGTCATCATGAGCTCCTTGCTGAAGGTATGTTACCGTAAGGACTCTCCTGGTTTTTTTTATTTCGACATGACATGGACATAGAAAGTGTGGTAGGCATGTTTGGGAGTGCAGATAACTGGAACGTTAGGATTCTACCTGATAACCTGTTTCTCGTCTAATGTACTATTTGGAGGTTTCAGCATTTGTCATCAGAACAGATAATATTTGGTCATTCACGTATTATATTTCACTAGTAACTGAGGAACAACTGGACAGAAACTGTAGCCATTTAGCTGTGAAGAAGAAAAGAATATTCTCCAGTTGGCTGAAGCTGTAATACAGGGTGTTCATGACAACAGAATTATATTGGTTTAGAGGGAACATGGTAATTTGCTATGAGGCATTAGCTTAGTAAACTGTTGTGCCAACAGGAGAGGTTAAGGAGGGTGAAAATGTTCTGTTTTGATGTTTTGCCAAGTTAAGCAGTGAAATATTGTGAACATGAATCAAGTGAAATGGAATGCTTTCTACTTGGATTTGAAACCAAAAATCTCTGTGAGTGAGGGATAATTCGTAAGTGATAGAATGTAACAGTAGATAAGTAGGTAAGTACCCTTCCTTCTCTGCTTCCTCTCCCACTGAGGAAAAATTGCTGAGCAAAAATCTGAAGTGCTGAGGTGTTTATTTTAACACTGGGAAACACTTATTACTTCAAATATTTGCCTGCTTGTATATCATATCTATTATACCAGATGTGCTGCATACAAATTAGACATGGCTCATAAAGTGTGGTAACCCTAGATTTTTCAAGATTTTGGATGTAAATTTTCCCTTTATTTAACTGTTCTCTAACTCATGTCAGGGAGGCTTTCTAGTGATGGAGGGCTATAGCTTTTTAATTAAAATACTCAGCAGAATTCTTCCCGTACTTTAAACACGCACTTTATTCAGTTCTTTGAAAAAAAAAAAAAAAAGATCTTTAGATAGTGTTAAAACAAGAAATGTAGACATGGAGATTGCGTTTACTGGATCCGGAACCAGGTTCTCTTACTTACTTGGCTAGGTCTGCAGCTGCATTTATCTAGTACCTAGCAAAACCTTTCTGGAAACAGGGAAGTTTTTTTTACAGTGATGATAACTATATAAAGAAAGCCGAAGCTAAATTCAGATTACAAAGTAGTAGACAGAGGTGAACAAAATATAAAAAATAACACCAGGAGTCAAACTATGCTATAATTTCTTTTTCACTTTTCTTTGTACTGTGAGATAGTTCAGATGAACACTTTATGCGTGTTTACTCTATATCTAGTGGATACTGGCAAAGCAGACTTCGCATATTGATTTGGTTGAAGAGAAAGCTAGGGGTGTTTTTACAACAGTGCTCCAAGCAACCTACTCCGGACTTCACAAAAGAGAAGCCCGCCAGCTTTGCAGGCTAGACCAGTGGGACTTGCTCACCCATTCTGGCTGGCTGTGGAGCCAGCTGGCAGTCTTACCCAGTGCAACGCTAGGTGACACAAATGAACTGCTCTTCAGTAAACTAGGGTGGGTTTTTTTCCCGTATTTAAACAGAATCGTTAAACACCAAATTCCAAAAAATCGTGTTGTGAATGTCTTTACAAGCTTCAACCACTAACTATTCAAAAAGCTAAATGGTGAAGATTGTGTATTATGAACTGTCCTTTAATTTTAAAAAAAAAAACAACTTTATTTTGTTTTCAATCTGGCATGTACTTAAGTATTTCTAAAGGTATTTTTTTATTTTGTGATATGAATATCATCAAGCTGTAACGCAGAAGTGTTTGCCTAGTCTGTTTTCAGCTTTATATGTTCTAGTAAATCTGAGGTGCTTCGTTCTGGTTTTCAGGTTTCAAAATACATTAACCGTCTCTCCATCTTATGCAGTGGCTCACACCCACCTCATTACAAGACGGGTAGGAATATGATCCCTAGATGTGGTTTTTCCTAAGTAGGTGATTATTGGTCTGTATGCCATTTGTGCGTAGATTTCTGCACTGGACCATATTACATAGTGTATTAGGTCTTTCTAGCATTAGTTACATTTACGTGTAGTTTTTTTTCTGTGTGAACACATTCTGGAGGGTGGTTTTGAAACACTGATATTCGTGTTACTAGGACATGTGTGGTGTCTGCATTGTTTGCTAGTAATCTGAGTTGGATTTGGTTTCAGAAAATGTGAGCTAGTTTTATGTCCACTCTGATTTTACCTATGTCTGTTTTAAAGCACCAGATGTATGGCAGATGCTTACATTAAGGTTTTGTGTTTCAAGCAGAATCAAGAAATTCTCAGGATACCTTATTTACTTCTACTGCAGATTTTTCTCCTTCAGATTCAGGTGATGTATAATCACGAGTGTATAATTGTTTCAGTCTTTTGTCAAAATTTACTGACTAGAACCTGTTTCCCTCCTTAAATTTCTCCTGTTCTCTTTACTGCATCTCTTCTGCCAGACCAGAATTGGTGAGTATGAGCTACAGTGGAAAAGAAATTCTCTTCTGCTTGGTCATCTCTATCAACTCAAAGTTTTGCCACTACCTGCAAGAAATGGTGATATGTTTATGTTTTGGTTCGCTCTTCACTAGATCCATGTCCTTAGCTCTTTTGATCATTCGGGAGTCCAGTCTACTGTTCCTCAGTCTTACACAGCTTATATAAGTAAATGGTACAAGTGATCTGTTTATCTAACAGAGGCATTTATCCTGTCCTTGGAGAGCAGCTTCTTTTTTCGGTGACTATGATCAGTCTAGTTGGCTTTCCATTTTTATTGTTTGTTTCTGAAATTAGAATCCCCTTGCCTTTCCCTCCCCTCCTCTTTTTTTTTTTTTTTTCT
>Ga0065711_1038969_pt1 | contig 18247 bp, 13 predicted proteins | sample Hoacrofraction12_FD_59098 | JGI IMG/M metagenome (GOLD analysis project Ga0065711, IMG submission 59098) | Hoatzin crop microbial communities from Cojedes, Venezuela - Epithelial fraction 12 v2 (version 2) | ecosystem: Host-associated > Birds > Digestive system > Esophagus > Crop | place... | reverse complement strand
CCCCCCATAGAGGATGTGGCCCTCGCCTTTCAAAAGCTTGCAAGCCATGAGCAATATGGTAGTATTAGCCTAGCCTTGCAAAATTAATCTGAAGAGTCATTTTACTCTGACACAAAGTACTGTAGCGTGCCCTACATAAAGGTGAAGAAGGGAGTTAATGGTTTTGACTCCCCTACTAGCCAAAATTACTTGCCCCGGGGAAAAAGAAGTAAATTTTGCCAGTCTGTGTTAGTATTTCAGCATGTGTTTATGTTAATTTGTGGTTGCTGCATGCAGGCTTTGATCTTTCTTAAGAGCTCTTACTCCCTTTCAACATGTTGATATTACTTTAAAAGATCGGTAAATATAGCACCTTGACTTTAATCTGCATCCAAAGTCCCACCCACAAGTATAAACATTTTCCTTCCCTCACACCAGAGCGTATGTAAATCGCATGTAGGGAGCGGAATAGCAACAACAGCAGAAATGCACTGGGCCTGACCCAGCTACCACAGAAGAAACGTCTGTTGAAGGCACTGGATCAAGCCACTAGCTGGGTAATTTAATTTGTGCGAGGCAGACATCCTGCAGCTGCTCTTTACAAAAATATTTGCTGACTTATCTGAGAGAATTATTGTTCTCGTTAAAATAAGTTGTAGTGCGCAGAAGAAGGAGGAAGCTGGATGGATGGAAGGCGCAGGTAACAGGCCTGGTCTGCTCTGCTCCCATTCAGCAGTGACGCGAGTCCGCTGATATAATGAGGTTTTGGGGGGAAAAGCTGGTGGGTGAGAAGGGCGTGATACTGGTATTTCATAGGGATTGTTCCTCAGCGTTGCCAGGAAGCCCCTGTTCACTGCGCTGCAGGCAGGAGTGTCTTCAGGTCTGGCTGTTGTAGAAAAATACTGTACAACTAAAAGGTGTTACAGGAAAAAAACACCCCTGCATTACTATTTCTCCCATATTTTTCCCTGGCTAGGGGCTGTTTGTAACCTGCTCTCGGTACAGGATGATGCTCACTGGGACAAAGTGAGGCAGTTGGGTAAGACACTGCCGGAACGCACATGTCGCAGAGGAGGCATTCCCGCTGGGACCTGCCGCGCTCAGCGGGATGTGGGATAACGCCGCGCTCACGCCGACCAGCTGATGCTGCCGTCGGCCAAGACTTAACAGCTTTTTGACTTCTCAGTCCTACTGCCCCGTTTCCTTCCTTTGCTATTGGTTATATGGCTTTTATTATTCTAGGATGACAAGTGGTTGTATCTGTCTCCAGAAGAGCCTTGATCTCCATCTGTATCCCAGTTTTCTAACTTGGCCAATTAAAAAAAAAATGGCTCTGAGTAAAGAATTAGGCTAGAAGAGTCAGCTCTGGAACTTATCCCCAAAAATGCTTTCATTGCTGGTAGATATTAAAGTAATGATAAGGTTGCGTTCTAAATACAGAGGAGAAGAGTTTTCTGAGACTTTTTAGAACTCTTTCAGGCTGTTGTTTGATCTGTGCTACCTTTTGTTGTTTGAAAGAAGGTTGGTGATGGAGTTGTAACTTTTGCAGTGTATTCACATAATCGTATTTTCATATACAAAGTGTTAAAACCTGTAGAAATCCTGGAGATCCGTACTCAGAGTTGAAAGTATGGATGTGTGCAATAGAGCCGTTTGGCTGTGTTGCTCAGAACAGCCTGAGAAGATCATTGCCGTATGTTTTACCAGCAGCTGGGGTGCTCACAAAGGAGCAGTTGCCTTGTGGTAGCTGAGCAGACTTCTTTTTTCCAGTGAGAATGCTTCCCTGCTAAAAGGGGATGTATGCCGTGAGGGAAGGAGAAGAGTCGTCTCAAGATGAGAAGGAACGCAAGGAAATTCTGCACAAAAAAGGCCGGAGAGGGAAGCTCAGGGTGCCTCTTCATCGCCTGAGGTTCCCAAGCGGTGCTGACCAGGGCAGCGGGGGAAGTGGACACAGAAGTCAAGTTCATCCTCTCAAGTTCATCCTCTCCTTAGGTGGGGAGTCGCTCTGCCCTGTGTGCGTCGTACCGAGCTGCGGTCGCGGTCCTTGTCGCGGGAGGAGTGTGGAGGTTGCTGGCCCAGCTGAGGTCAGGGAGGGGTTGAGGTTGGGGGGGACTTCTGGAGGTCGTCTTGTCCAAACCTGCCCTCCGAGCTGGTGCTCGGCTCCTGGGGAGCCTGCAGCACCAGTGTGCGTAGGGATGGCTGCTGCAACTGGTTGTCTTTAATTGCTGCCAAGCTTAAAAATCAAAGGATTGTGTTCTCTCCACCTTAATTTCCACAGCTGGAGGAGAAGAAGGGAGAACAACTGTCTCCTGCCTTCTGTCTAGCGTGTCTGGGCAGATGGTGTTGAAGGAGAGCGTTGTGAAAGCATCGTCGTCATCATAGAGGTCCCACTGATGTTTCTCTAACGTCACACAGAGGTTTATGGGGAACTGCACAGGGTGGCCTCTTGTGAGGCGCAGCAGATACTCTGCGTCCAGCATGCTTTTATTTTTAGCAGTTCTGCTGGTGCCTGGAGTTCAGAATGGTTTCCTTCATTTCTGCTTTCCACAGTTGGACATGTTTGCCTGTGCACCCTTGTTTTAATGGCAGGACTCCCAGCATGTGTCCTGAAGGAGCAAGTGTTGAACCTCCCTCTGTGGCAAGGATATGGGGCAAAAATTAGCTCTGAGGCTTTAAACTTAGCTCCAGGGGGCTGTCAGAGGTGGCATCTGCCGAGCCTGGAAGTGCTTATTTTGGATACGCAGCTCGCAGCAGACTTTCCCTTGGTGCTCCCGTGCTGCGGGGTTTGGCAGATGGCTGCCTCCCAGCGCAGAGTCCTTTGTGGAGACCTTCGAGAGGTTCTTCGCCCCCTGCAGCCGCGTGACTGTGGCACTGCCACGTTTCTTCTCTTAGCGTGGAAATCTGGTGACGCTTATAAATTTCCGCATCGACACACGTGGGTTGTGGCTGTGCTGTGCAGCACAGCTTATGCGTTTAGGGCAGTCTCGGAGGTCTCCTGGTTGATGTTAAAAACATTTTACTGATAGCACAAGCGCGGGTCTGGTGTTCCGGCTTGTGGTACTGATGGAGCTTACCCTGGCAAAGCCAGCGGGGCAAAACCCTCGTCCCTCAACCAGTGGCATCAACGTTACGTTTCTGGAGGACTTCTGAGCGCCAAAGCCAGGCCAAGAAGCAACGGTGCCTCTCTTGGCTGTTGACGTTGGCTGTGTTTTCTAGAGTTTCTGAGCTGTGACTGCTTCTCATGTTTAGATTTTTTTTTTAAAAGCTGATGGTTGTTTCGTCAATAGTTATTTTTAGGTTAATTAGAGAGCATTATGTTTTGAGTAGAAAATGTTTCAAGGGAACTCTGGACTACCTTACTGAGTCAAAAAGAAAAGAAAGTTGTTGTGTAGATTTGTTTCTGTAAGTGGGGAAATTGCGTTCAGCTCGTCGGTAGCACGTCGCTGTGACTGCCTACTATGTGTACTTCACATGTGCATTTCATAAGATAGATTTGTGCAGCTGAAGCATAGCTGTCGTCACTGGGCTGGAGCCTAGCAGTCCTGCTGGCACCGCCAGTATTGTAAAATGACACAAGAATTCTCTTAAAGCTGCAAAACACGTAGCTGTTGAAATTAGCAGTAGAGGCTCTGCGTTGTGCAGGGTCTGCCTGTGGCTTTTTAGATATGTTCAGTCGGACTCCGGCTACAGGAGAGCTGTGAAACTCCCAGCATTACTGAAGGCTTGGCTGCTCCAGAGTCTTGGCTTTTTATTTACCTTCTGGTGACACCTCACTGAAACGGTTAGGGTTTTTTTGGTCTTATCCCTGATTGTATGTTTGTGTCAGCACTTTGTACTTAAGCTGTTTTGCTCCAACCACATTGTCTTCTTTAAATGTATTTTCGTTTGGTGAGCCCTGTGTATGGACAAGATGGGAGGTGGTGAACCTCTTTGGCTCTTTCTTGTTTCTGGAGCTGTTGCACAGCCTGCTGCCCAGTTAAAGGGGATTGTGTTTGAAAGCATGGCCGGTCCCATCTTACTTCTGAAGCCGAGTGGCATGGGCCTTTGTCAGAAATGCTCTGCAACTTTTCCTGTGATTCTGTGGAGATGGGAGAGGACCGCTTTGCAGGAGAGAGGGAAGCAGAAAGGAAGGGGAGCTTGAGCTTTTTGTGTTGCTTGCTTTCAGCGCTCCTGTTGCCCTGGTGTGCCACGAAAGGTGGAAGGAAAAGCTTGGGGTCCTTCACTGGTAACTGTGCTGTCTGTTCGTTCAGTCGTACCGCGCTGCGCTTCCAGTGTGGTGGTTTCGGACACATCTTGGGTTTCAGCTTGGTAAAACCAATATAGTCACATGAATCTGTTTTTTGGCTTTGGACGATAGCTCAAGGAAAATTGGTAGGTCCAGTCAGTGCCTCCGTGTGTGTGTGCATTTCTGTAGCATCCCTGTGTTTGCACAGAACAAATCCAGACCTAATGTTTAGCAAATGAATAGCATGCTTGCTTCCCCCTCCTCCAGCGTGTTTGCTTCCCCCTCCTCCCCCTGCCCCCTTTTAATAAGGGCAGTAGATGTTGGTGTAACTTAAAAAAACCCCTAATTCTAGCAAGAGAAATGTTTTTCTGCATCTCTTAGGTTGATGCAGCCGCAGTGGAAGGTGCCGCAGTCCCCTGCAGCAGCTCCATCCCTCGCACGTCTGGCGTGGGGACTGCGTGCCCATCGCAGCTTTGGAGGGAAGCCTGTCCCCTGGGTAGCTTGATCTCACCGACCTTTTTGGCCGCAGGGCTGGTATTTTTCCTTAGTGAATCACAGTCCCCAGCTGTGGTCTGAGGTGGGAACGTAGTTTTGGGTGGAGTCCCGGTAGAAGGGCAGGAGGTAAAAAGTGACTGTGAATTAAGGCTTTTGCTGAGGGTGGAAAAAAGAATTACCAGCCTTAAGTCACTAATTGTGGCTACTTTACCAGTTTTGTGATGTGACCTCAAAAGTTGCTAGATTGATTATGACTTCAGGCTTGTGTGAGAGGGTTATGGCTTGGGTGTTCTCATTCCTCTTGATCTTCCTGTTATTTATCATTTTGTGACATTTTAAACCACTAGTAAGACATGAAGGAGGAAGGCTAGCTGTTTGGGCAACAGTTATAGGCAAATTACTGTTGTGCAAGTATTACTGGTACAAATTTTGCATGGTGTGGTTTTGTTTTAATTTTTTTTTTTTTTAAACTTATTTAGGATTTTGTAAGATGTCCTGTGTATGTCTGAAATTTGAGCATTATCCATTGGTCATATTTACTGTAATGCAACTTTGTTTTGGACAGCCCCCTGATTAAGAAAGGTTAAGGAGATTATCCTTTTGGTTAGAAGTCCATTAAGTAGCTCAAACACCCCATCTTTTTTTAAAGACAGGGCTTTTCAAAGTTTAGCTGCAGAATGGGGACTGATATTAATTATCCTCCAAATCTGCCTGTGAATTAAACTATATCTGTGCTGAAGAAGAAATTACCTCTTTGTGACATGGAAAATACGAGCATTATATTGGAAAAGTATACTGGGAAAGGTTTATTAGGACAGAAAGAATGAATGAAAGATAATGGTATTTCTGAATATACTTGTAAGAAGTAGGAGGATGTTGAAGGTGAATGTGCTGTCCACTCCTAGACTCACTTCTGCAAAGTCTGTGATCGAGACTGTCACCTCAGGTAGGTCCAAATATCGTTCATGCTTGTTCTTGATGTCCTCAGCTGGACAGCCGGCGTGGAGCCAGGTTTAGGGGGTGTCTGGTGGCGGCTCTGCTGGGTGTCGTTCCATGGACATCGTGAATGGACGGACACCTTTCCACTGCAAACCAGTGAGTGACTGGGGCAGACTGATGGCTTGTTTCAGCTGTAAACACGTCACTTTTGTGCCTGCTTTACTGATAAATATAAATGCTTGCTCTTTACTTAGGAACTATTCTTCTTTGTGGCCAATTGGCTGTTTTTCAGTCTACCCTGCAAAAGCCTTCTCATTTGGTAGAAAGTTTATAAGGTTGTTTTTTTTTTTTCACTGAAATCTCGAACATGAGTGATGTTAGAGGAACTTGATAACGTGTTTTTTCCTAGTTGAATAGCTTGCTAGGAGCAGACTTGGTTTTGGTTCAGATTTGAAACATGGCAGAAATTGGTGTGTGTTTGGTTTTACTGACCAAAGTTAACATTTCCATGTTGTGTAAACTCTTCTGTAGAGCAGTTTTAAGACACAGATTCTGTATGAGATCTTGTAATTTTTCCTCGTGAGCAATTGTGTTGAGTTATTTTTCACTGAGAAGGAGCAGCCACGGTCAGTAACTGGAAAAAAACCCAAAGAACACTCCAGCCCTTTCAAGGCTTTGAGGAAAACTTTACAGTTTATGCTTTTGTGTGGAAGGAAGTCTTCAAAAGTGAAAGGCACTGGTCACTTGCATGGTTTTCTGAACTTGCAGTGAAAACTCACATCTAGTACATCTTAAGCTGGACTTCTTAGGTGTGTCCGTGGCTCTGCCTCCAGTGGGTAAATATAAGCACGCTGGAGCACAGCCTAAATGTGGGAGTGAGTGTAATACCTTTTACTCTGCTTTTACTTCTAGGATTAATGGCATGCTGAAGGAAGACTTCCTGGAGTATAGACTTTATCAGTCTCCTGTACTGTCCAGTGGCCTGCCAGACTTCAGAGTTGAATAGGGTTTCAGTATTTGTATGCTAAGACATTTTAGCAAATACTTAAATTGCTTGAGTGGGGCATTTTGCGTGGTTTATGGTGTCAGACTTTATTTTCTTTGAAAGTATGTAATCTTTGTCTTGTGGCGAGCCTTGCTAGAGATTTTTGAGTGAATATTAAGCAAAGGTGAAAACTGAAGAAATAAATATTGTCTTTAACCCACCTCTTAGATGGGTTAAATCTTGCTGTGAAAATTATTGGAGGTTTGGTTCTGTTTTGTTCCCAAATGAGGGAAAGAGGAGAGCTCAGTGGCAGACTGCGTGAGCCAGGCTGTGCCTTTGCTTGTGGTCCTGGCTGATGGCAGGCGCAGGGCGGATGGCTGTGTTGGAGGACTCAGGAAATAAAAGGCTAAGTGCACTTTGATCTGTTAGTGTTGCCTGCTCCTACATATTCTTGGGAAACTATTCATAATCCTTTATTATAAGTCAGTGATAGAAGTGAGTGTTAACAGAAGTCTCTCATTTGTTTTGGAGAATGCCCTTATGGGAGATGCTGTAAGGATACCTTAGCAGAGGAAAATGTTTGGTTGTTGCTTTCTCCCCTGGGGGCAAAACTACATTTCTGCCCTGAGCAAGTTCATCCAAGGGCTTTTTATTGTGGGATGTCTGCCTCTATATTGGGGTAACTCTTAAAAGTAGAGGGATTTTTGGATTGTTTTTCACGTTCTTAACTTCTTGACATGGTAATGCTGGTGGAAAGGCACCCTGCTGCCCAAGCCTGCCATCGTGATCTCAAAGTCAGGATTGATTTTGGTGCCTGTAGCATAAGCTCGGGTAGAGACCTGAGGCTCAAATGGTTGATGAGCGCGAGCTGTCATTAACTTCAGCTGTAATTACAAAGCTGAGTATTTCTGAAAGTTGTCATCAAAGTTAACACCCCAGCCCCCTTGGCCCTCTTTCTCCCTCTTTCTCTTACAAACCTTCAAAAGGCTTTAGAAAACTAGTTTTGATGAACTTTCCAGCATCTGGAGAAAACATTTCTGTAGTTCTTGAAATGATGTTGGACTGTGAAAGTGGTGCTACTGACAAAGCCTTGCGTGGCTTTGATGTTGTGCGCTGCCTGCATCTATTCTCCTTTTTCCCAGCCTTGCTGACAGAAGCGCAGGATTTCTCCGGAGAGATTCTCATGCCTGCCTTTTGCGTTCAGCCAAACTGGCCCTGGTTTTGGGGACGGGAGATAAGAGAAGTTTATTCCTTGTTTTGAAAAAGTATTGATGTTTATAGCATTAACGGAAATGGATTATTTGGTCCTATTTTAGTTGCTGTTGTTTGGCGTGCCATCAAAATGTTTACTCAGATGAAGTTAAATATATTTGTTAAGAGAATGGGGTTGTTTTTCTTACAAAGTTGTTTATCCTGAGGAAAAGTCAAATCCCTTTGTTTAATGTACCCGTCTGGTTTATAGAAGCAGTGGAGATCATTTCTATCTGACCATTTTAGTGGGTCAAAACCCAACTGTGTATCTTGGTTAGGGTATATTTTCATTTGCTTCAGAAAGGAGCCAAGTTGGCAGGACGCCGGAGTTCACGTTGGGACAAGGAGTAGACGCCGATTCTCTAGGTCAGGCTTCTCGCTTTGTTGGTTGCCTTCTTGGATCTCTTCCCCTCATTAAATACAGACCGTGGTTTTGTGATTAGGGTTTATCTCCTCGTTACAGTTCTCTGGTGATGGGTACGATGGGTAGGTTTCTTTGGTGTGTGCAATCAGTTAGGATATTTCCTCGAAGAAAATGAGAGCGGCGTTCCCAGCAGGGCTTTGAAGGGTTGGCATTTCCTGCTGCTTTTCAGCCCGTGTACCAGGAGGAGCGTCTGATGAAGCGAGCTCTTTGTTATTGAAACTCCCAGAGTCGGGTTCTGCTGTCTGATACTTGATAAGCTACTTTCAGGAATAAACAAACGCAGCCAGTCTGTGCTAGAAAATACAATTTGTGCAGCAGCCCCTTTTTTCCCCCGTTGCAATTACATTTCTAACATTTTGCGCGCCAAGTCTGAGAGGTTTTAACAGAGGGCAGATGGGATTTTGGCATAAAGTTGCACAGCACTTGCAGCAAAAGGATGATTCTCTGTTTTGTGTTAGTTTTGAGAGTCGCTGTTCTTAATGTTTGTTTCTGTTGTACCATTCCTGCCATCATTTTACTTTGGTGATTTGGTACCTTAAATGACTGCTGCCCTGGTGCAGTAGTAAACTCCCTGGGTTTTTGGTACAGAAGCCCATGAATAAACTTAAGTGCAATTATAATGGAATACTGCTGTTAAAAATTGCTGTATATTAACACCTTTGTCAGTAGGGTGCCTTTGTACTATGCAGCTAAGGTAGAGATGCCTTCAGAAGCTGGTGGAGGACAGGAGGTGGTATGCAAATCTGTGCCAGTGTTTGGTGGTCCTTCGTCGGTGGCTTGTTCCTTAGCAGTCGTTACTGGTGTGCCTGAGTGCAAAGAGAAAACATTGGGTCACAGGATCCTTTTTCTTTGGGTAGTGACTCAGCATCTGCTGCGTCCCAGGTGCTTCTGGGGTTGGGCAAATGCAAGCTGTAATCCTGAATTTTGATTTCTTGAACTTTTGTGCTGCTTACAGAAACGCTCTTTTATACTGCTTGCAAATATTTGATCTGAAAAGTGCACAGCCCCTTTATGCAGTCAGAGAGGCCACAAAAGCTTTCTGTTTTCCTGGGATTTTTGTTTTTCTCTGCTGGAAGGCATCGGAGTTTTTGGTAGGCAGCACTGAGCTGCGGCTGGCCCGGAGCACAGGGATGTGCCTGCCTCTATGCCTGTAGATGGGGGTCATCTCTCGTTAGGAAGGAGGACCGGGTGCACATTAATCAGTGGCTAAATTGAAGGGGCAAGAAGGGCTCAAGGCAGCGGAGGTCCAGACGCGCGGCAGCAGATCGTGGGCCACGCTGCTGCGGGGTCGCCTGGGGACGGACGCCGGGGAGAGGAGCTGGCGTTGGGCTCTGAGCAGGAGCAGATGCTTCAGCGGGACGGCTTCTCAAAGGGGTCTCCTTCTCGGATGGGACAATGATGTCTGATAGCTACTGCTTTAAAAAGCATAAATTAAGCTTTTTTTGGCTTGGCAATTCCTGTCACAGTCGGATAATAATCTTCTGTTGCTGTCCTGAGGCCAGCTGGAGTTTTCCTAGCTGTAGGTTTTGAGTGTTTTTTTTCCTGGTTGGGTCTCTGGTCTTTTAAATGCCAGCATTTTGGGAAGTCTTGCTTTTTAGGGTTGTCTTTTTAAAGCTTTTTATTTTTTTGGCAGTGTTGAGCAATGACATGTTTCTAGATAGTTTCACGTAGGCTTATTGGAGAAATCTGGGGTTATTCTTGAGAAAGCTGCAGTAATGTATGTCCTAAAAAACAGGACCTTGGCATTTGTTAGTACTGCTCCATTGGTAGCAATATTATTGCAGTAAAAATTGCCCTTTTTAGTTTTATTGACACAGAAATTCCTACTTTTTGTTGTCCTGTGATCATCTTTTCCCCTAATTTTGTTCCAGATGCTGTACCAGAGTAACTAGTAATCAGCGAGTGGCTCTTTCTCTCCAGAAGAGCAGTTGTCATGCTACTGCTTGCTTTCTAGGAAGCAGCTGGGTTTTTATCAGATCTTTGTGCTGGTTAGAAGAGGGAGAAACTTAGAGAGGTCTTGGTTAGATGGCGAGTGCTTTTACCTGAGACTGCCGGAGGCAGCGTGTGCTTGGGAGCATTGGAAAGTCCACTCTTCACATCTTCACCTGTGGAAGGGTCTGAGAACACCTGGAAGCTCGGATCCTCCTTGTATGTGCTTAAAAAAGAAAAGGCTGTGTCAAGAAGTTCAAAGCTGTGGCTGTGCAAGCTGTCGCTTTTTTTGTGGGCGTGCGGATTTGTTTAGCATGCTGATATTTTATTGTGCTCCAGCGGCAACGCTGCGTGCTGTTGCTTCCTTTCCCTATATAGCAACAAAGAGCAGAGGGGTGGGGGAAAGTAATACCTTGTACTCTTTGCCAGCACAGATCTAAATATGATATTTATGCCTTCTCTTTGTATTATCCTATTGTTCCTTGCTAATGCTGATGTTACCTAATATTCTTGTATATGGCACATACTTTTTCCTACTTCTTAAATTTAAGTAAATTATTTGATTCAGCTGGGGGAATGTCTGCATAGGAGAAAACACATGACAATGATTTGATTCAGCATTATTTAAAAGCAAAAAAAAAATTGCAACTGGTCTGTATATCTGCTCTGCCTTTGTGACTGTATTTGGAATGAATTGAAACAGTAAACAAAAAAATTGCCATTTGTTTGTTTATTTTTCAGTGACCTGGGAAGTTTGCTGACAGCTCAAAAGCCCTACTGAGCAAAAATAACAAAAACATCTGAAGAGCTGAAAGCTTAAATTCCCTGCTGGAAAGGTGGTTCTTTGAGGAGAAAAAATAAGTTCAGGAGTACTAAACTTTAGTGGCTATAAATAAAGAGTTACTCATTTAGGCTCTCAGACGGATAAAAGAGAGGGGTTGTTCTAGTTTTTCATCTTTACCGTGTGGTGAGAAGTAAGGTATGTCATGCCCTGCCAATTTTTAGATAGCTTTAAAAATAGCAGCACTTGTGCTGTTACCTGCTTAAAGAAAGGTCTTTGAGTGTACTTGCATAAATGGCAAAAGCTGTTTGGCCCCAGTCTGAAATAAATACATGAATTTATGAATCATTTCACTTTCGGTAAGTTATTTTACCTGCAGGGCAGCACCTCCATTCTATCAGTGCATTTTCATTTTTGATAAAACGCTGAATTTTGGTCTAAACCAGCATCTGTAATCTTGTGAGCATGTGAAAACAGCGTAGGGGAGTAGCTAATGTGTACCTAGTGCGTCAGTAGGTCTTGTCTTTTGGAAAATAAAACCTGGTTCACGACCTTGTGATGAAGCAGACTGATTTTCTTCCTTGGGGACAACGGCCGTGGCGGTGAGGAGGATGCCACAGGCCAGGGTGAAGTAGCGATGTGCTGAGACTCTCCCGGGGACCTGGAAAAGCCCTGAAGACCCCAGGGGCTCCCTGTGGGGTTTGGGAGCGTCTTTGGCACAGAGGTAGGTGTTCCTAGTCTCCAGGTGTTGAGATTAACCTTTTCCAGTGGGGCATCTTGTGCAGTCCGGGTCTTTGGGTTTCTTTACTTGTTCTGTGTACGGTGCTGATCACACAAATTACTTCTTTAAACGAAGACTTTAAACTAAAAAAGCAGATACCTTTTACACTGTGTTTTTCAGCTTAACTAAGTGGGGAACTTGGGGGCTTGCATGAATAACTAAATAATAATTAACCTTTCTTTGACTTCACTGGTGGAGAACTGGGACCTTCATCTTCAGACTTAGATTTCTTCTGGTGTGATAGTGACTGACCAAGCACTGACACTTGTCGTGTCCTCTTTCCCCTTTCATGCCAAGTGCATGTGTGGACATGTTACACTTCTCAGGCTCCTCTGGAAAGTTGTAATGCAGATGCAACGCTGTTGGGCTTATCCCGAGTCAGAAGTTTGGTGCTGAGTGTCCTGCCTGCTGTGGCTGCCTGTGTGCGTTTTGCACAGCTGCTCTTCAGAGGCTGAGGGGCCTGTTGCAAAGGTCTCTCCTGAGCAATCACGGGTGATGCAGGTGAGCAGACCGTTCCTGACCCGTGAGCTTTGCTTCTCTTATCAGCAGACGTTGGTGGTTTCCAAACAAGCGACGGCGATAGCGGCTGCTGGCTGGGCAGGAGGGGGAAGTTGTTGGCGAAGGAAGGGCATCCGGGTGGGTAGGTTTAAAGGCGCAGGAGAGTTTTGGGGGGTTTGGTGACCTGTAGCTAAGCTATGCGATTATGGCTAGAGATAACGAACCCAAAACAAAGCAGCAGGAAAAAACGTTGAGGCTTGGGTTTCATAAATTTGGTGCCTTGACTTGCATAATATTGGGATGTGTAATTTTTTCCATGGAGATTTAGCTCCTGGTGTTGCTCTGTTTAAAATAAGAGATCTTCATTCAGCAAGGTAGGTAATCCCAGGATGAATGTGGCACATACACTCCCACCTGAATTAGAGAAGAGTCACAATGTATTTAAAACTAAGCGTGTTCTGAAATACCTTGTGGGTTTGGCTTCTAGCTGGGTGCAAGTCGCTTGGCTTCTTACACATCAGAGTCCAAGCTTGCCACGCGAGAGCTAATGAACATCTAGGGAGAGATGTCCCCGGCCATGGCTGGGGGAGGTTGAACTGGATAATCTTTAAAGTTCCCTTCCAAGCCAAACTGGTCTACAACTCTGAACACTATCTCTGTTGGGATTCGGGAAACCCCCAGAACTCCACTTAGCAGTAACTGGTCAAAAGGGCTAAAACCCAGTAGGTAACTACTGCTGATCTTGGTACAAATTACGTTGAAGTAGTAGTGACCATGGTTCAGGTGTAGCTTCTGCAGAGCTACTCTCGTGCTTGCTTCTAGGTGGACACGGAAGTGCCCTTCTCCATCGCTGCTGTGACTCCCAGGTGGGTGGCCGTGGGTGAAGCGGCCCCGCGCGCTGCTGCGTCCCCCTCTTAGCTGGGAGCAGTTCCGCGTCCCCCTCTTAGCTGGGAGCGCTGCCGTGGCCCCCGCAGCCGTGTCTGTGCCGTCGGGGCGCGGGCAGGAGGTCTCTGCCACAATCGGTCTCTGTGCTCCCCGCACAGACGCGGCTTTGTTAACAAATGACCTGTCTGTCTTACTGCCGTTTTCTAATCCGACTCGGGATCATTGTTGCATTGATTTGTACGTTGACTGTAGAGCTGCTTTTATTGCAGATGTGTTCCTGGAAAGCTTGAAATGAGGTTTTTATTTGTAATTAACTTTTTTTTTAATGAAGCCGTCAAGCCGTCTCCTTACTGAAGCAGTGCACGGCACGTGTTGAGGGAAGAATGTTTACTACCGGTGACTTTTGTAGTGGAGATAGGCAGAACTGACTCGGAAGTCCCATAGGAGATTTTCTGGCTTTTTAGGAAGTTGTCCTTAAGAGGCTGTTGGCTTTGGAAGAGCACAAATGTTGCTACCGTGCTGGCCCACAGAAGGCTGAGTTTCAATGGTGCTTCCTTTAATTTAGCAGAAAGGAAGTGGAGCAGTGAACGACGTCAGGAGTAAAGGAGAGGGTGTCTTGTAGTTCCTGACTCTGCTGAAGAAATTCAGTTGCATTAGGACTGGGTAGGGGTAATTCCATGCCAGCCTGTGTCCTTCAGGCACCAGATGGTGCGAGAGCTGCTCTTAGGAGGGGAAAAAAAAAGTCTAAAGTTAGAGACACTGTGTAGAAAATAGACTTAAAGAAGAATTGGACATTGCTCTCTCCTTGAAACAAGCAGGAAGAAACCGCGTATGATATTGTACTTTATTGTGTAAAGTGAAGTGGTAACTGAGTTTTACAGGGCACAGAATGTTCAACACCCGGGCGCAGCAGTGTCCGTGTTACTCACACAGCTGCCTCGGCGGGACCGGCGGCTGTGGATGTGTGTGCATGCAGGGTGATTCACAACCAGCCCCTGCTCGCGCTTGAACATTCGAGAATCAACTTGCTGGGAAAAATTTCTACTGGGAACTTGTTTTCGTAACAGAAGGACCATTGAATGTAATCGCATAATTTATTTCTGTAAATGTGTCCATAAATTATTTTTAGACATAAAATAAATGTGTACAGTTTTGCCTGAGGGAGAGGACATGTATAGCATTTGAGGTAAAAAAAAACCTCAAAATAAACTCCTTGCAAGTTGGCTAAAGTTGTGTGTTACCTCTGGAAGTCAGGTATGTTTGAGATGGGTCTTAATGTGATCTTGAGAAATTGAAGTGAAGCATTTGTATCTGCAGACTGCTAGCTGTGGGCCTTGATTTTTGTAGTTCTCCTGTACACATGGGTTCTTGCTTATGTGAATATGAGGTGGTGATTTAACTCCTAGGAGAAGAAAACATCGTGGAAGCATGTGTATATCTGAAAATATACACGGAGGTTCTGGCGGTCACACTTGTGCATAAACAAACATGCTTGTGGCTATCCGATGATGAACGGCAACTGAAGACGTGACCAAAACAATGTTGTATGGGTGCTCTTCTCAGAAAGATCTGAATTTGATGATAAACGCGGTGCCAGAGTTTAGCTGTGCTCATCATGTGAGCAGCTAGAATTATGATGAAAATATAGTCACTTCTTCCAAACAAAGACAAGTTGATACTTGAAACAACAGGACTTGTAGGAAGACTGGCCTGTGAGCAAGGTGACGTCATGTGAATACTGTTGTGGGATTTGGATGATTTAAACTGCATTGCTGCATCTGCCAAAGACTTAGAATCATAGAATCGTTTAGGTTGGAGGAGACCTTCAAGATCGTTGAGTCTGACCATTAACCTAACACTGTCAATTCCACCACTAGACCATGTCCCTAAGCTCCACACCTATGCGTCTTTTAAATACCTCCAGGGACGGTGCCTCAACCACTTCCCTGGGCAGCCTGTTCCAATGCCTGACCACTCTTTCAGTGAAGAAATTTTTCCTAATATCCAATCTAAACCTCCGCTGATGCAGCTTGAGGCCATTTCCCCTTGTCCTATTGCCCATTACCCAGGAGAAGAGGCGGACATCCCACCTTGCTACGACCTCCTTTCACGTAATTATAGAGAGTGATAAGGTTTCCCCTGAGCCTCCTTTCTCCAGATGAAACAGTCCTAGTTCCCTCAGTGATTCCTCATAAGACTTGTCTTCTAGCCTCTTCACCAGCCTTGTTGACCTCCTTTGGACACACTCCAGCACCTCACTGTCTTTCTTGTCATGAGGGGTCCTCAACAAGTAATTCAACTTGCAATTGACTTGCAGCCCTCAACAAGTAATTCAGTCTGCTTTTGCCTTGGTTCTCTAGTCGTAAAATAGTACAATATTTTCCATTTCCAACTTTTTTTTTTTCCCCTTTTCCTGGGTAGAGAGGTGTAGTGCACAAGGTGCTCTCTCTCCCCGGGCCCTTGTGCCAATGCAAATAAAACCAGATCTGCCGCCCGTGCTGAGCAAGGGGCCAAGTTCTGGTTGACTTCCTTGGTGAAGGAGCAGGCACATAGGCCTTGCGGTTTGCAGTATTTTTCTCTGCACGTGTGAAAGTAGTGTGGAGCTCCAAGGACTCAAAGTTCATTTCCTTACAGGTGAGGAAATCTGTTCCTCCCTGCAGAATGAAGTATTTTATATACTGCATAGAGGGGTTAAAAGTAGTATGTACAGTAAGCAGAAAGTTATTGTTTTGAGATTATTTATGACTTGTTTCAAAAGAAAACTAGTTGTGTTTAAGGCCAAGTCTTTCTGACTAGCCCAGTTAAAGCTTGGAGGAAGCTAATACAGAGCTGGCAGTGGAGGAGCACATTGCTGCAGCAATGTTTCTTTGCAGTAAAGCATAACTGGCTCTTCATGATTCCTACTGTGCTGGTGTTTAGGGAGTGCCACAGGGGCACCACCTTCAGCAGAACGGTCGCGTGGAGTTGGGTTTTCGGGTGAGCATGAGCAAGGTGGTTCTTGGATGTTCTGCTGCTTGACATGAATGATAACAAGCTGGTTTTTTTTTATTTTTGAAGAGTAAATCTACCGTTTTGGCTAAAGCAGTAACCTGCTTAAAAACATTCAGTTTTTGTGAAATGACACTTCTGAGAGTAATTCAGTAGGGACAGTCTGAGCCTTTTTCCCGAATGAGGTCTGGGCTGAAGAAGCACTCCTTCATTCTTGGGTGTGCATAGCATTCACAGCAGCTGAAATCAAGCACGTGCTCTTTCTGACTAAGGAGGCTTTCTTGCATCCTCTTCTGTTCTATAGTAATTTGCCCGTGTAGTGCTTCTCTTTGCACAATTCCATGCTTCAGCATTTGTGGAAGAGTTGTCTCTTCAACAGTGTTTAGGTCATTTCATTTTACCTAAGAGTTACTAAAAAAACCATCACCCAAACCCAACAAATAACTGTTTTGTTGACTTACAGTGCGGAACTATGACAAGTGACTTCATTACTAGTGTGAAAAATAGAAGATACTGGCTGTGTTTAGGCAGAGGAAGACATTTATATTTGTTTTAGACTTGAGTTCTTTAGTGCCATAAAAATCAGATTATAAGTAAGTAAGATTAAATATGTTTTAATAGCACTATGTGAAGCAGTCATGGAAAATTCCCAGTGTGAGCTTGTGCAGGCATTTGGATACTATGAGGTCCATACACTTCAGGTTATGTTTTATTTTGTTTTTTTTTTTTCTCTTTTGGGGGTTCTTTCTTTTACTTAAGAAAAATACACCGCTGTGGGTAGGCAATAATCAGTAATACTGCATTTTGAGTGGTACACTTGCATTTTAGTTTAGGCACCCTGCTACTTTGACTTGAACTTTCCGTGCAGTCACCTTCTTTATAAATAATTTAAGGCAACATCCTTGTGATGGCAAGCCTATGAAGTCCTCCCAGGTTTCACAGACTGGGGAACTGCAGCACGCTGTGGGAAGTAGATGTTTATGGAATTGTCTGGACTGACGTTTACAAAAGAGTTGGTTGACTTAATTCATTGCCAAGTGAAATAAACTGCCGTGTAAAAGCTCGTGCTCCTGAGTAGACATGCTTTCAGAGGTAGCTAAGAGAAAAATCATGGTTCCCTGGGCTTTAGAGGTCAGCAAGGGTTGCTTGTGAAAGCTTGCCGTCCAGTGTGTTGACTTGTAGCTTCCAGCACACCTTCTGGGTGGCGGGGAGAGGGCGAGCTGGGAAATGCCGAGCAGAGGTGTGTAAACCTACGGGAACAGTTTCCTTACAGGACAAAAGCGTGCTTTGGTCAGACTTGAAGTTGCAGCATGGTCTGTGTGTGCTGTCTGTCTGTTGTGTGGTAGAGGTATATGTTAGTCTATGGGTACCCTATGGTATTGGATAGTGTGTTTTGAAATACAACTTCTTGAAGACGAGATGGCCAGAGTGGAACGAGGTGCCTGCTCCTGGGTGTGCTCTTGCTCGCAGCCCGATCCCCTGCCTGTTGGTACGTCCTGAGCTCTCCACGAAGATACTTTGCTTCACGTGCAAACGCATTTCACACCCCCTAGGTCTCCGCCAGTTTTCACCAGCTGGATTTGCAGTCTGCTGGATTTCATGTTTGAATATCTCTATCTCAAAGCAGCTGTGTTCTTGCCGCGGCTTTCTCTGGTTTCCCATCAGTTTTTTTGATCTGGGCAAGCACAGCTCTGCAGAGCTGGAGCTTCCAGGCTGGGGGAGATGTGGCTGCCAGTCAAAACTGGCAGGTCTCTGTGTGAAGGAAACGGGATCGCCTCTCTGGATTTAGACTCAAAAAGTTGAGTTTGGTGTCTCAGCCTGAGTAGGTCACGTTGGTAGTAAAGAGTGAGTTTGATTTCAAACCTGATCCTGGAGAAGTGGAGGGTCAAAAAGCTCCAGTCCCCCTCTCTGCTGTGATGATGCTCCGCTTCTTCACAGAATCACAGAATCACACAGAATCACAGAATGGTAAGGCTTGGAAGGGACCTCTGTGGGTCATCTAGTCCAACCCCCCTGCCGAAGCAGGGTCACCTACAGCAGGCTGCACAGGATCTTGTCCAGGCGGGTCTTGAATATCTCCAGAGAAG
>Ga0065711_1038968_pt1 | contig 18247 bp, 31 predicted proteins | sample Hoacrofraction12_FD_59098 | JGI IMG/M metagenome (GOLD analysis project Ga0065711, IMG submission 59098) | Hoatzin crop microbial communities from Cojedes, Venezuela - Epithelial fraction 12 v2 (version 2) | ecosystem: Host-associated > Birds > Digestive system > Esophagus > Crop | place... | reverse complement strand
CCTTTCCAGCCCTGGGGCCCTCCCAGCCCCGCGTGCCTCACCCCATCCTGGTCACCATCGCGCAGGACCACGCTGCTTACGAAGAATGACAACACCTTTTATTCTCGCACAGCCATTGCACAGAGTACAAACACAAGACACGACAGCGACACAGACAGCCCCCCTGACACCCACTGGCACCCCAACTCGCGACTCTCCCGCAGGTGCCCTGCCTGCGCCTCGTGCCCTTGGACACCGACCCTGCCTCTCACCCTCAAAAATCTCTGCCGCGTCACACCACGCAAATGCAGAAGGGAGTTCTCTCCCTCTTGTGTCGAGCTGCTACCCCCCGGCACGCACCTCTTTCCACACATCGAGACCGGCTTCGCACCACCGCAGCACGCTACCTGGCTCCCCGGATGCCCCGGGACGAGCTCGGCCCTCCGCCGCGCATCTCTCCGACATCTCTGCTCTGGAGAGCCAGAGGGTGACGGCCTCCCAAGGGGGTATGACATCCGACAATGACGACACGCCGCTCCGGCCCGCGACCCGTGCCGCAACACCTACCTCGGGCCAAGTCCGTGCTCTCGCGACACGTCAGTGGCAGCTCCCCACGACGGTGGCGACCCACGGCTGTCCGTGCTAGGATGCTCCGGCCCGTTCCACTCTACTGACAGGACTGCGGGTCGCCTACGGCGCGTGCTACAAGCTACGGTCTCAGAAAGAGCTGCAAAAAAACCCCTCAGGTCCCACCTCGATGATGGAAACCTGCACAAAAAAACCCCAAGGTCCCACAGTGATGCCATAAACCTGCAAAAAAACCCCCCTCGCGTCCCACATCGATGCCAGTAAACATCCAGCTCTGCATTGCTGTCGCTGCGGCTGCCGCGGCGCCTCCCCTGTGCCGCCTTCTCTTCCAGGTCCGTGTCCAGTTTCGCTGCAGGTCAAGTCCCTCTCTTGCCTCCACGCAGCGGCACGAATCGGTGGTCATCTGGCCATCGTGGGGCTGCTGTGTCCTACCCTACAAAGACTCCGGCTGACACGAGAACAGTCCTTGGCTGGGCGGCGGGGCCGCACCTAGGAGGTCGGGTCCCACGGAGCGGCTCGCAGACAGAGCCACAGCTGAGCCACCGCCACAAGGGTCGCGCGGGCACGGTGCTCCCCTGACGAGCTGGAGGCTGCCAACACAACAACGAAGCCCACGTGAGCTGGGGCCCCGGCACACGGGCAGCGAGCGTCTCCCTCCCCACCGACACCCCGCTGACCACGCCGGTCCCACGTCCTGCCGGGTGTCCCGTCGCATCGCAGGATTCCCCTCCCACAAGCCCCTTAGTTGGCCTCGGGACTCTACCCGCGGCCCCACACCGCTCTATACACATCGCCACCCTGGCAACGGCCTGCCAGCCCTTCGAAGCCTGCCGTCACCGGCATCGGAGCCCTCGGCCGCCGCGGCGCCGGGCACCTCCATCCTCCAAGAACGGCACCTTGCTCCCTGCCCCGCGCCTCCCTCCGTGCTGGACGTGGCATGTGTTCCAGCCGCCTTCCCCGTGGCGCTCGCCCCTACAGCCCCGCAGCTCGGAGCTGGAGGTCCTCCGCTAGACTCCTTCCAACTCCTCCTGCGCTGCCGCCGGAACTTGCCCCTGCAGCTCTTGCCGTCCCCTTGCAACGTCCCCGTCACGCAGCTACACAGGGGTCCGTCTGCCTGGCTCGTGCAGATCTGCTCGCAGCCTCCGTTGTCCTCACACCAGTCCGATCCTGAGCACAAAGAGCGAAGGAGGAGGCCTGAGCAATGCTCCCGGACTCCGAGCCCCGATCCTGGGCAGCCTAAGATGCACGCTCCCCGCTACAAGAATGGGTCCCACGAGAGCACGCCCGTCACACGTAGCCGCCGAGGCACACCCTCATGTCACGCACGGCGTGAGGATGCTACGGGGACCCAGCGAGGCTCCGGGCACCGCCTCAACCCCAAAGCAGCGCCTAGCCGGATGCTCACAAGCCTCCAGGGACCTCTCGGGAAGACCGAGAGGAGCATCCACAGCACGGATGGGCTCTCCGCGTCTCGGCAGAGAGGCGCCAGGGTGTCCTGGTGGACGCCGGGTTGACCATGAGCCAGCAGTGTGCCCTGGCTGCCAAGGCGGCCGATGGCATTCTGGGGTGCAGGAGGAGGAGCGAGGCCAGCAGGTCGAGGGAGGTTCTCCTTCCGCTCTACTCTGCCTGAGGGAGGCCTCATCTGGAGTACTCCGTCCGGTGCTGGGCTCCCCAGGTCACGAAAGATGAGGAGCTACGGGAGAGAGTCCAGCGGAGGGCTGCGAGGATGGTGAGGGGGCCGGAACGTCTCTCCTACGAGGAGAGGCGGAGGGAGCTGGGCTCGTTCAGCCTGAAGAAGAGACGGCCGAGAGGGGACCTAATATACGCTTACGAATATCTACAGGGTGGCTGTCAGGAGGACGGGGCCAGACTCTTTTCAGGGGGGCCCAGCGACAGAACGAGGGGCGACGGGCACAAACCGAGGCAGAGGAAGTGCCGTTTGAACGGGAGGAAGACCTTCTTCCCTCGGAGGGTGACGGAGCCCTGGAACGGGCTGCCCAGGGAGGCGGTGGAGTCTCCCTCGCTGGAGAGAGTCGAGACCCGCCTGGACGAGGTCCTGTGCGGCCTGCTGCAGGCGACCTTGCTTGGGCAGGAGGGTCGGCTGAGACGACCCACAGAGGTCCCTTCCAACCCCGACCGTTCTGGGATTCTGCGAGCCATTACTGATGCCGTCAAGCAACTTTGAAGGCTCTAACCTATCCCTGCCTCAATGGCTAATCACGTGCAGACTCAGCTGCTCCGTGGACATCGTCTACCAGCTCAAGTCTTACCAGAAGACAGACGGCGGCGAAGATGATCGACTAGAAAGGCACTCTCTGCATTCCTGCGAAAGCCTTCACGGGGCCCCGTCCCCAGAGGCGGAGCACCCCACGCTACCCGGGGCGCCTGCCACCCACCCGGCCGTCACGCCGCCTCGTGTGCGACCGCCTGTGGAGCCCTACGAATGCTCACTCCCGAGCGAGGCGGGCCCCGACGCGGCCCGCGCCCATCCGGCCGGCACCTGCGTGCCTTCCGCCGTCACCTCCCGGCAGCAAAACCCCCGTGAGCGCTTTCGTGCGCCGGTCCCCGGTCTCGCTCAAAGAAACAGCCTCTTTCCGCAGGACACACGCACGCACGCTTCCTCGCCCCAGCGCCCCAGGATCCTGCCGCGGCCAGGCATTGCCCCGCGTCACACTGCCGACCTCGACCCAGATACGGAACCGAGCCCCACAAACTTCCACGGCGTCGCACGCACTTACGTTTCCTCCGAATAGGCCCCACCGAGAGGATCTGCTCCTTGGGCTCCTCGGCGAACACGCTGGCCATCCTTGTGTGCTGAGGGCAGTTCTGGGCAGGGACACAGGCGGCCTCTGTCACTCTCGGCCGCTGCCGGGGCCCCCTCCGTGCCCCTCCGGCGGACCTGGCTCCCAAAGGGACCGCCCGACAGGGCTGAGACAGCGCCGGTCCCAAGGTGACCTGCGCCTGGCGGGGCTCGCCTCCCGGCACCTAGAGGGACGTGTGATCCTCCCGGCCTCGCCCCCCCAGGGCTACGTCACACGGGCCACCTCTCTGACACCGAGTGCACCGGGCTCGCTGCGCTCCGCCAGAGCCCTGCAAAGCCGGCGACCTGCCCTGGCGTGTGCCCCACTTACTATTTTGCAGGAGTATTTCTCCGAATCGCAGAGCGAGACGGCGCAGTGGAGGTGAACTTCGTCGTAATCCCCTATGAACTTGAAGACGGTGACGTGGAAGCGACACGTCAATGATACCCCGTTCTCCTCTATGCCGATGGTGTTGTCCTTGATGTTTTGGCACCTGCGCAAACGCCAACGCTCGTTCCGGCCCTGCCGTGACCACGACCCTCCCTCGAGGGATGCCGCTCGCCCCTTCCCCGGTAAGGCCCCTCGCCCCGGGCGCCGCAGCGGCACGCTTAGAGCCTGCTGTGCTCGCCTCCTCTGGGCGACAGCGTCACACCCTGCCTCTGTAGCATGACCTCTCGCTGCACATCCGACTTTGTTGTACTCCCGCTTCCCGAGACACGGCATCCGCCACGATCCGTAACCCCCCACCTCCTACCGACACGCCCGGGCCCGCCGCTCGGATGACGTGAGGAAGGCTGCTTCTCCCCACCGCTGGGACTCTGTCGCATGCGGAGCCTCCAGCTACCTCTCTACACGAAGCGAACTAACTCCTGCGCTGACGACGCGAGCTGCCCCGTTCCCCACCCTTTCCAGGTCTCCGTCAACCGCCTCGTCGACCAAAAAGCACTCCCACTCCCAGTGACAAGGATGCCCCCTCGAGCACCCTCCCCGACAGACACGACCACAAACAACGAGGCACGCTGGGCCGCCCGGCCTGCGGTCGCTCACCCTCCCTCGATGATGAAGTAGCGCAGCTTGTCGTTGCTGTCTCGTGACGGGGTCGCGTAGCACTTGTTCAGCATCAGGATCAGGTGGTCGGAATCGGCCCCGACGACAAAGACCCCCACGTAGAGCACGTCCCGGGTGGTGAGCACCACCTCGCCCTGCCGGTAAGGGTGCTTGTAGGATGAGTTCTTGTACAGGGCCATCTTGGTCGTGAAGCTCCCTTCCTGCGTCGGCACCGTCAGGTTAATCACGCTAGCGATGATGAAAACACACGAGCTCGGACTGATGAAAGGCTACGAGCCCTAACTCGACGCGGGCCTCGCTTTGGAGCCTCGCCGCCTCGCCCTGCGCCCACACGCTCCCACGCCCTTGGGACACGAGAGGCCGCGTGGCTCGCCCCGGCTTCTACCTGAGCATCGGCCGCACGACCGAATCCAGCGAGATCTTGATGTCCAGCTCATAGGCGCAGGAAAACTCGACGTTGATGGTCCGGTCGCGGGTGATGATGTTGCCCGTGTTGTTCGCGCTCTCGATCCACACGGTGTTCTTGTACACTATATGCGTGCTGTTCGACTGCAGAAAGAACGCGTGGCGTCGCTCGGGACTGTCTGTCTCCGCTCCCCTGCTGCCAACGAACTCCTCGGCCCCTCAATGAGCCGCACGATGCCGAGGGTCCCGCCGCCCCTCTGACGCCGCCGGACTGACAGGGTCCGGTACGGCGGGGCTAGAAGCCGCAGGCCAGCATCCTTACTCTACCAGGCCGGCCTCTGGTTTCCCCGACGCCCGTCCCAGGAAAGCACCTCCCGAGCATCGCTCGCTCCGACACGTGCCCTAACCTCGCCCCTGGCATCGAGCGGGGCCGCTGCCGTCACAGAGGAGCGCTGCCTCAGGGGCCCCGTGCCACCGAGTCCCTCGCCCACGTAACAGCTCGGCATGCACAGACCCCTCTTCCCCGTCTCCCGGCTTCTCCTCTGCCTCCTCCCGCATCCTCTGGATCGGGACGCCGGTCAGCAGGGCAACGGCGACGCCGCGCCAAAAGACCCAGCGTGCCGCAAAGCCCGCCCGTGACCTGCCGCCCAGATGGACGGCCGGAGCGACGTGCGCATCCCAAGCACGTCCGGACGCCGGGGTCCTCTTCGCTCCATCGAGCCGCCTCCCAAAGGCACCGTCCCCCCATCTCCTCCGGCCTCCAGTTGGCACGAATGAGAACACACCCAAGACCGACGGCCCGGCCTGCGCTCCCGATGCCGCGCGCCCTGCGCCCCGGCTCACCTGCACCACGTTGCCGCAGTTGCCCTTGGTGTTGTTGATCTGGAAGGAGATGAAGTCCTCCCCTTCGATGCCGGGACAGTGGCGGTCGTTGACCCGCACCCCTTCGCGCTCAAAGCCCAGCTGGAACAACTTGCACTTCGAGATGGACACCTCCATTTGGGCAGCTTTGCAGATCACCTCCGCGTCAAGGATGTCGTGGGTGGCTAGAGGAGGAGACGAGACAGCTGCGCATCACCAGAAAGGACAGCGCGGCCCCAGGCTGCCGGCCCGCCCAGCCCTCCTCCCCGCCGCCACACACGGGCTGGGATCGTCTCCCGCAGCGTGCCCTGCCCGTCTGCCATCCCCGCTGCCCCGAGTGCTGCCGAGCCAGAGGGGCCCGTAACACGGGCTGCAGAAAACCCGCTCCCTGCTCGCATGCCGAACCGCCCGCGGTCGCGACACTGTCTCGGCAGAGGTTCGGGCTCTCGCTACCTCCCTTCCCAAAGCCCTGGCAGAATGGCAGCCTAACATGTGCCCGCGCCGCTCGGTGCCGACCCTGCGGCCGGGGCCCGAGGACTCACTGTTCCCGTAGGGCGGGGGCTCGATGCAGCCGCACAGCTCCCCGCCGTTGTCCAGCTCGCAGCTACGGTTGGGGCAGTCGGCGCCCACGCAGGGATCTTCCACCGCTCCTGCTAAACAGCCCAAGACGGAGCGCAAACAGCATCTTTATCCCCGGTCCGTGGGCCGGGCGTCTCTGACCGCCGCCGCCGCGCCCGCCCCTCTCCCTCGTCTCCCGCCAGCTGCGGTCCCGGCGGGACGCAGCTCCCCTCCGCCCGCACGGCCCCCGGCTCTCTTACAGCAATTCTCCTTCTCGATCCACTCGGTGCCCAGGATGCCAAAAGTGCGGCAGGCCTCGCCGTAGGCGGCCAGCGAGCCGCACAGCTGGACCTTCTTGCGGTTGTAGCAGCCGTCCAGAAAGCAGGACTCGTAAAAGGGTAGGGGGTCCAGGAGACCGTAGCAGGGCTGGAAGAAGCCTTTCATGTCCGTCAGCTTCAGGCAGTAGCTGTCGCTCTGCAGCTCTTGGATCTGGACGTTGTCGCAGGAGGCGGCGTACTGCGAGTACTGCAGCTCGTTGCAGCTGTGGGTACCGGACACGTCGCGGGGGCTCGCCTCGTGGCCGGCCCCGCTCACCGCCCGGCAAAGCGGGGCCGTCCGACCGCTCACCTCTTCTGCATGCCGTTGGTCTTCCAGCTCTGCGCCAGCACCACGCTGCTGACCGCCGGCTTCCCCCGCAGCGTCGCGTAGTCGTCCGTCCGGTCGCCGTTGAAGTTGCCGCAGAGGCCGCACACCTTGTTCTGCAGCCGCTCCCCGATGGTGATTTTGATGACGTTGAAGCCGTTGTAGCGGATCCGGATGTCGGGGCTGGAGTCGATGACCAGGAAGCCCTCCTGGCTGAAGATCTTAGTGGAAAGCCCCGTGACAAAGGGGACGCTCACGTGGCTGCCGTTCACCTGGCGCGGGAGAGGACGCGAGGCTGACATCTGTCCCGCCCCCTCCGTTGACAGACGCCAACGTGTGCCACCATGTCCCGGCCGTGAAAACACACCCCCTTGTCTCGGGCAGGGGCTCGCATCTCCTCCTCCTCCGCCTCCTCCTTATGCTCCGAGTACACGGCCTCCCTTAAAGGCGTGCACGAGGCCGTGCCGCAAAGGGAACCCTACTCAACGGCAGGGGCTCCAGCCCGGGACTCGTCCGCCGACAGAAAAGGCCACCGACAGTGCCCTTCAGAGACCAAGCGACGCTGCAGCGATAGCCAGCCCTCCGTACTCCGCCGCTCACAGGGAGAGCTTCACCCATGGCACCGAGAGGTGGACGGGTAGCGGACGACAAAGTCCCGGGCTGCAGACAGCCCAGCCTCCTGCCGGCCCTCGTGTTCCGGCCGGCACCTCTCTGCAAAGCCCGACAGACGACCGCCTCATCCCTCGCCCATAGAGCTTCCTCGACCGGGGCGCAAAGCCACCGACAGAGCCTTCCGGGCCCTCGCCGAGACGGCTGCGCGGCCCCACGCGCCGGTCTCCTCCGCTCAGGAGCCGATCCCCGCTCCGGAGGGGGCGGATGCCGCCGACGCGACCTTACCTTGACCGTATTCCTGTCGCTGATGAGGATCTGCTCCTCATTAATGTAGAAGTACACGGGAGAGATGACGGTGAGGTTGGGCGAGGACCGCTTGTCAAAGTTGATGATGAGCTGGAACGAGAAGTCGGGCAGCTTCTGGCAGATGGTGGAGAGGACGAAGGCGCAGTTGGCGGGGAAGCGGAGGAAGGCCCCGTCGAAGGTGCGGAAGACGCCGCCGCCCGCTGCCAGGCAGAAGGAGCTCCTGGTGCTGAAGCAGCCACGGACGCCGTTGCGCAGGGCGCACTCCTCGTCCGACTTGCAGTGCCGCGGGTCGCACTGGATGAGGTTGCGCCGGAAGCAGCGGCACCGGCGGGTGCAGTCCCCGTTCCAGAAGAGCTGCTTGGGCTACAAGAGGGACCCGTTACCGGCCGGGAGAGCTGCGGACCCCCACCCTACCATCCGCAGGTGCTCAGGCCGAGGCTTACGCCCCTCTGCCGCACGGCAAACGAGAGCTGGCAACGAGGACAGAAAAAAAAAAAAGGCGCAAAGACAACCGCAGCAGCTTGCCCCTGCCTGGCCACGTCTCTGCTACCGACAGGCACGAGGAAACTGCACGTCTCCGTTGCCACCGCCGCCTCCCTCGCCTCTCCTGCACGCGCACGAACCGGCACGCTACATACCTCCATGACCCCTTTCTGGTTTTCTGCCGGCCGCCAACCTGCCCGATAGGTTCCCCGTACAGCAGGACCACGACACTGCCTGGTTATGGGTGTGGGGCGTGGCTAAGGCATCCGGTGCAGAACCCGTTCGCGGACAAACGCTGCGGCCGACTGTAATACGAGCTATGCCGCCAGCACAACACCCCGCTGAATCAAACTCCCAAGTAACACCCCATCGCTACAAACAAGCACATTTCACGGAACGCGGGAAACCCGCCTCGTGCGGACTACCTGGAACGGCACGGTCGTACAGTACTGGGCTTCGGCACGCATCAAAGCCGGCCGTCCCCGCCGATGCCCTTTCTTCCCCGCCTCCGACGGTTCCCTCCCATCCCTGCCCGACGCCTCAGTCACCCTCACCCACGTGCCGGATTCGCCAGGCAGAAGGACTCGCGATGCAGCACGCCGGGGGAGGACTTCTCTCTCCCGTCTACCCCCGGCGCCTCCGAGAGTCGCGAGAGCCCCACGCCGCCGCTGCATCGTCCCTGCCGTCGCCCATCGCTGACGACAACCCGGGTTTCCGTCACCAGCGTGGTACGGGGCTCGCAGCTGGCGGAGTCTTACTGACTGCCACCTTTCCGCCCCTCTGGACGACATAATTCCCATGAGGCCCTCAGACGGGGGCTTCCTTGCTCTATGCCGGCCTGTGCGGGGACAGCAGAGCTCCAAAAGAGCGGCCGTGCGAGACCCTGGGGCTGGAAACAAGACCGACGTAGGACTAGCGGCCCTGACTTGTACGCCGCCTGACCCGAGCGCGAGCCGGCAGTCAGGTCGGAGCTCTCCCTCTCCGCTGGATGCCTACCTGCCCACTCCGCCCCTTGTTCCTCGCCCACTCTCGCTCGGGGCGACGGCGGCAGGCTGCAGAGCGATCCCCGAGCATGGCCGTGGACCCGCAGACACGTACGATTTTGACAAAGGAGAGGACCTGTCCCTCCAAACCTTGCAAAGCGGTCACTCCGACCGAGGCTCTGACCCTGCTACCCCGACACGCGGGCCCGGCGCCATGCCCGGTACCGGGCCAGGCCGACCACCGTCTCTGCTCAGGGCACGGGATATCTGAACGAGAGCGCGCGCAAGGCCGAGAGAAGGATGCGAGCGCCATACCTCGTAGTATTTGCCGTCAGAGTAGCAGCCGCAGTTGTGGGGGAGGATGCAGCTCTTGCCGTTGAGGACGTACCCGGGGTCGCACTGGCATCCCTCCACGCAGTAGTGGCTGCAATCGCTCTTCAGCCGGATGGCGGCACACCGGGGCTGGCACAGGGACACGCAGCTCTCGTAGTGGCTGTTGGGGGGGCAGCTGACAGCTGCAACATTAACAGAGGACCAAACGGACACCGATTATGTCCCTGCACACAACCTAGCCTGTGGCCAGCCACACGTGGAGCCGCCACCCTGCCGCCGGTGGCCCTGCGCCGCTAACTCCCCTGCCAAGGGGGTAACGTGTCGCCCAGAGAAGGACCCGGAGCTCCCGAACACCAACCGAAGGGCACCGTCAGCCTTCGTCCCTCCAACCTACGCTGCCTGGTCTGCGCTGAGCGACGCTGCTCCGTTACGCGCGCTATCGCCGAGCTCCCGCACGCCAGTTTCCCGAGATCCCGTGTCCCCGTGCTCCCCGCTCTCCCGCAAATGAGCCTACTCACTGACACCAGACTAACACCCCCCTCCAGAAGGGATGCCCGTGCTGGCCCCGGGGTCTTTCAGGCCGCGTACGGAGCCTCCACGCTCTCTGCGTGGGGACGCGTTTCAGAGGACGTGTTTTCCGTGGTCCGTCGGAGCGTCGAGCCTGCGAGGGCGGCTGCCCGCGTCTAGGCGGCCCGCCTCTCCCCGCGTCCCGTCGGCTCGCCGTGGACCATCTCGGACCCAGCGCGAGGTGCCCGTCGGTGGCCTCGCCGCCCCAGCCCGTTGAGAGCCATGCCTTCCGAGCCACAAGTTTGCTCGTTAGAAGGAAGAACGACAACCATTTAATTCTCGGTCTTGTTACCAAGGACGATTCCTTCCCATCTGATTTGCCAGATCGATTGGCTGCCAGACGGGCTCCCGGCCCCCGTTCTCGGGAGCCTAATTGAACATCGCTTCGTTATCTTATCGACAAGCGCATCCGCCTTCATTAGGGCAAACACGTGCCGTGGGCTTTGATGCCGACTAAGCCAATTCCTGCTTCACAATGGAGGGACGGCTGACACATTCTGACCTCGCAGCTTCCCCCTTTCCATCCCCGCTCCCGCTACACCACGCGCAGGTTGCAACAGCTCCAAGAGAACGCAGCGCGCCCCTGGCCCGGCCCCACACCCCTGCCCCACCTGGCAAGCGCGGGAGGGACCGGCTGCCGGGCCGCCGGGCGCTCCTTCGCCGGTCCGCAGACGGGTCGGTCTGGCGCGCTCGGCTGTGACGACGCGCGCGCCTACTGCATTGCTTTAGGCTCACCGCTCTGCCAACTGCCCCTCTATCCGGGAGGGCAGGAGGGGATCCGCGGGGCCGTGCCCAGGTGCTGACCGTGGGGACCTGGAATGCGTCAGGGTCGGCGGCCCCGAGATAGCGGGCGTCCACCGACGCTCCAGGTGGTGCTCTGCTACCTCTGTACGGAATGAGCTCCGGCAAAGGCGATGGCTACGCCAGATGGCCCTGGGAAGCACCTCTAGGGAAGAAGGGCTCGGGGGCAGGGTGGCACTTACGGCACGAGGTGAAGTTCCTCCAGCCGGTAATGGCGATGCCCTGCGTTTGGCACGTGCCGGCGTAATTCTGCAGCCAGCTGCAGGCCGTTTGCATCGCTCCCCCATCGACGCAGGTGTCAAAGAGGCAGTTCTTGTAGAAGAAGCCGGGGCTGATCTTGCTGTGGCACTTGGCGAAGACGCCGCTTTGGCTCGGGATGAGGCTGCAGAGCTGCTGGGGTTTCCAGAAGCCTTCCACCTTCCCGCAGGCGGGGCAGCGGTCGCCGCAGCCGAGGCGGCAGAACGCGTCCCGCCTCGCCCAGCTCTGGACAAAGTCGGCAACGCCAGAAGCCGGTGCGCCACCTGCCGCCACCAGGTCATCCTCCGGGTTGCCGTTGTAGCGGCCGCAGAGGCCGTAGGTCAGGTTCCGGAAGCTGCGTGGGACGGTGACGGACAGGAAGGTCTTCCAGTCGTACACCACCTTCAGGCCAAAGTCAGTCTCCACCACGATGTGAAAGCCAAAGGCAAAGATGTTCACTTTGCCCTGGCCCAGTTTCAAGGGCAGGTACAGACGCTCGTTATTGATCTGCGGGGAAGGAAGCGAGACGCACCGTGAGCGCGAATGATGGTCGGAGCCGCCACGGGAGGACACCAAGCAGGGCAGCTCAGCGATCCCAGGGAAAGGTCCCCGCCAGCCTCGCTTCTACATCCACAACAAGGTGGCCCGAGCGGCAGCCCCGTCCAAACGCTGTACCTGGTGACACCCTAGGGACAAGCCCGAGCGTCCGCGCTTCCCGCTCCCCGAAAATCCACACGAGCCGCGAGGCCTCGTGCCTCGGGTGTGGCTCCGCGGTTCGGGAGCCACGGCGAGGAGAAACAACCGCAGACTTTGTGGCGTCGCGCTCACCAGCACGGTATATTTGTAGGCACGGTGGATGACGATGTTGTAATTGAAGACCTCCACTTCGACTTGTTTCACCCACAGGGCGAGGGAGGTGTCCCGATCCTCGCTCTTGGCTGTGACCGTGAACGCCGGGAAGGTGTCCGAGCGCTCCACCCTCGGCCGAGCGATCGTGGTGCACAGGATCAACGCGCAGCTGCTCTGGAAGTCGAAGGAGTAGCCATCAAAGGTCAAGTAGTGTCCGTAGCCGGAGACGATGCAGGAAGCGTCAGCGCGGGCGTGGCAGTAGTAGAGGCCGTTCTCCTCCAGACAGTACTCGTCGTCCTCGCAGGAGACGTTCTCACAGTACACGCTGTTGTCGGAGCCGTTGCAGTAGCAGAGGAAGTGGCAGGCGATGTCCATCCAAAAGGTCTGGTTGGTGGCCAGCTGGCGCCCCTCGAAGTTGCAGCCGCACTCGCCACGGGGAACGCAGCGGGTGCCGCGGAGGGCGAAGCCCTCGTCGCACTGGCAGCCCTCCGCACAGGTGTCTGCGCAGACGGGGCCCGTGGCTAGGGTCTCGCAGGTCTCCACGCAGCTCACGCACTCCTCAAAATGGCTGTTCTCCGGGCAGGCGAGAGCTGCGGGGCCGACAAACACGGAGCGTGAGTTCCCAGCTCCGGCAGCCTCGGGCCAGCACGCGGTGGGGGAATATGCAAAAGGTGGGAACGGGGCGAGTGACGGCCGATTCGGGGGGGAAAAAAACAGGAGGGGAAACAGTGCCACCACCTGGCTGGGCGCTGGCTCTTCACACCCCCTTTGCAACCCCTCTTCCTCTCGGCCATCGCCCTCCTCACGTCACAGCCCTGCCCCACCACGTGCCGAGCGACACCTCTTCACGCTATTTCAGAGCGTAACGAGGCCGGGGCTTGACCTCGGGCCGCCGCCCGGAACGGAGAGGATGCACCGCTCCCCTCTTCACAAAAGGACGCCTCCCTCAAACCTCCGCCGCGGAGATGGCGGCTGCTGCCCCGCCACCTTCTTCCACGCCGGGGATTTTTCGCGTTCGCTTCTGAACGACGAATGTTTCCCCATCAACAGCAAGTTTATAGCGACAGCTCAAAACAAACGCTATTCCAATTATCCTCTGGTGGTGGTGTACCGCACCGCCAGGCACCATCTGCGGCTCCGCAATGCTCCTACACCACGTCATAAAACTCCCGATGCCTCCTGAAATGCCACCCTGCGGTCCGTCTCAGCCGGCACGGGCGCTGCTTAGAAACAACCGTCCTTACACAGCGCGGCACGGCCTTGCCTTTGGGCTCGGCGGCCATCGCGTTCCGACCGCAATTCCTCTTCCCCTTCCGTACTCTGCGCGGGAGAGCGTTTCGTGAGCGCCGGCCTCCCTCGGGGCAGAACGCTCTACTGAGCACAGGTCTTTGGACGGCAAAACCGATCCTTGGTCGACCGGTAGGGAAGAGAGCAGGACAACGGACCCAGACTGCCAGCGTTGACGCACCTCTGTCCCTAACCGTTCGAATGACTTTGGACAGCTAACGCTGCCGTTCGCGCCGTCGGGTCAGGGCCTCCCTCCCAAACAGCCCTGCCGCTATCGAGCGTCTTCCGGCTCGGCCGCCGAGGAGCACCCTGTGGGTAAGCGGTACCCACCGGAGACGAGAGCGGATAGGGGGGAAAGAGAGGCCACACCTCTGTACGCCTACGAGCTCACGACAAAACCGCGCTGCCCGACGACAGCGGGGCCCTCATCCCCTTCTCCCCTTCACGGTTTAAAGCTCTGGCAGACTCACGGCAAAAGCTGTGGCTCCTCCACTGGCCGACGTCCACCTCGGCGTTCTTGCAGGCGCCGGCATAGCGTGCCACCGAGTCGCACAGCTCCGACCGGTTGCCTCCGCTCTGGCACAGACGGAAGAGGCACGTCCTGTAGTAGGCCGAGACATTGACCACGCCGTGGCACTCCAGGAAGGAGCTGTTGGTGGGGTCGTTGATGATGCCGCAGTTGGAGCGGCTCCTGTAGGACTTGAGCAGCTCCGAGTCATTGTTGCAAGCCTTGAGGAGGTCCCCGCACTCCCCGTTGCAGATCTCGTCAAACGTGGTCCAGCTCTCCAGGAAGAGCTCCAGGTTGTCTGTGCACTTGCCCTTGGGCAGGCAGAATTCCTCGCCGGCGTTGCCGTCGAAGAGGCCGCACAGACCCCCGGTGCAGTTGAAGTAGGTGGTCGAGAGGCGGATCTCCACGAGGCCCGAAGCGTAGTAACCGATAGCCAGGAGCCCCTCCGACTCCATCACGGTGCCGTTGTCGCTACGGTAGATTTCCAGGCGGCCGGAAGCGTGGAAATAAGGCAGCTCCGCATCATAACCGTTCACCTACAAGTAACAAGCAAATCGAGGCGCTTCAGAGCGGGAGATGCAACTTTGCCCGGCGGTTCCCTTCTGCTGGCCACGCCACGCTGGGTACTCCACACGCTTCCTCACGTGGATCCCGCCCTCCGAGACCCGGAGCCTCCTTCGAGCGGGAGGACGCGGCTGTTTCCTTGCATTTTTCCCCACACACATAGAACGCGTTTCCAGGGAAACGACTGGAATAACGGCGCTGCGACGACAACTTTGCGGGCACCCAAAGGGCCCCCGCGCAGCGGTGGCCCACGCGGGCTTCCTCCAAGTGCCACGCAGTACTCGAGGGGCCCGACCTCGGGGAGCGGTCCGGGGCCGCGGACCTTCCAGCCCTCCTCCAAAGGGACATCAGATCACAGGGCGAGCCACCGCCTCCCGCCCCAAGGTGGGCCGCCCCGACGGCAGCATCTTTACCTGGATCTCCGACGGGCTGGCACCTCCGATCTTCACCTCTTGGCCGACGACCTGGATCCGCACGACACGCGGCCCGTTGGCAGCAGATCCGGGCTTCTTTTGGCTGATGTCCACCTCCACGAAGTCCGACCTCTCCGGGCAGGTTTTGAGCAGCGTGTAGGAGTGCTCCAGCGGATAGGGGAAGGAAACGCCGTCAAACGTCTGCAGCACCCGGTTCTGCCCCACCACACACAGGCTCTCCCGCTTCGGATAGCAGCCCCGGTAGCCGTTCTCAACGGCGCAGGCCTCTCCTGCGGGGCAGCTGGTGTTAAAGCACCTGGCCTCCCCGCCGTCCTCGCACTGGCACTCCACCGTGCAGTCCGCTGCCGCCCAGAAAGACTCCCCGATGGCGTAATACCGGCCGTCCACGTCGCAGCCGCACTTGCGGACGGGCACGCAGCGGTCCGCGCTGAGGACGTGGCCCTCGTTGCACTCGCAGCCCTCGGCGCACGGGGAGGCGCAGGCCAGCGGGGCCGTGAGGTCCGAACACGTGGCGGGGCAGCTGCTGGCGCACACCGAGTAGTGGCTGCGCTCCGGGCACCGCACGGCCGTCGCTGTGGGCACGGAGGGGAGACAAACAAGAGGAGGACCGCGTTACGGTACGGTTCAGGGTCGATTACCTCTTTCTCCTGGACCCGCGACAGAGACGACGCGGCGTGACCTGGGAGCCCCTCACGATGGTAGAACCGGCCCGTCCGTTTCCCTGCCGTGCCTCCCCGGCCTGCTGCTTGCGCGAGCTATAGCTTCTCCAAAACAACGCCAGAGCCGTTGAGCCTCCCACAGCTACTGAAGGCTGCAGGCGAGGAGGGTAGCCCGAGAAGCGTGCCGTCGGCCGGTCCCCGTTCCAGTCCAGCCTCCCTCCGGAGGAGGGACCCGTCGGCTCCCATCCGACTCCCGTCCGCCTCGGGCAACTCCCTCCCTGGAAACCTCCACCTTCCTCTCACGCGCTGCTGGGCACGCGGGCAGACCCCGGAAATCACCCTCTTCCGCCAGAGGGAAAGGGTCCCAGCACGACCACGCAAACGCTTACCGCATCCCGTCTGGGTGCGCCACTCTCCCACCGAGATGCCCAGGGCCTGGCACACGGCGGCGTACGCCTGGATGGCTTGGCACAGGCCGGTGCCGTTAGCCCGTGCGCTGCAGAGGTCGTAGACGCAGCTGTGGACGAAGGCGGTGGGGTCTACGACGGCACCGCACTCCCACAGCGGCCCACCGCTCTTGTTGATGAAGCCGCAGTACTCGGAGGTGAAATACAGAGACTCGGTGGCGGCGTCGCAGAGGCTGCAGTTGTCCAAGCAGCCGGGCAAGCATTTCCGCTCGGGGTGCGGCACTCGCCAGCTCTCGCCCAGGTCCGGCACGGATGTGGCCAACCTCCCGTCCGAGCGAAGGGTATCATCCTCCGGGTCTTTATTGTAATTCCCGCACAGACCGCACGTGGAGTTGATGTATGTGCCCGGCACGGAGACAGAGGCATAGTGCCGTCCATCGTAGGTCACCAGCAGGCCAAAGTCCGTCTGCAGGGCTGTGGACAAGCCGCTTTGGTAGATTTTTATCGCACCCAGTTCCAGGGAGATGGGCAGGGACACCACCAAGTCATCCACCTGCGGAACGACACCAGACGACTGAGCCGGCGGATGAAACCGCAGAGCCCTCGTGCCAAGACGCGGACAGGAGCCGTACAGCCCCGATGCTCGGTTTTAGGTTAGGGACGCGCACAGCAGCACAGCCGTCGGTAAGCCACCGGCATTTGCCACCAAGCCTGCCACCCGCGCCCGTTCCCCGAGGGGCACGCGGAGCCCAGAGGCGCCGTCCCACGCTCCTCGGGCTGCCATCGCGGTCTCGCCGCCGCCTCGGAGGAGCAGACTCCGGCACGTTCTCCCCTTTCGGGAGGCTCTTACCTTTGCTTTCCCAAAGCTGCCCCTGGGGAGGACGATCTTGTGCGAGTAGACCTCCACAAAAATATCCCTCAGCCAGGAGACGGCGGAGCCGCCTCGGTTCTCGTTCTTGGCCTCCACGTTGAAGTAGGGCAGATGGGAACCTGGCCAGCACTGTCTGGCGAGGAGGTAGGAGCAGGAACCCTGGAAGTGAAAGAGGAAGCCGTCGAAGGTGTGGTAATGTGGATCTCCGAACACCACGCAGGCGCTGCTCTCCACCGGGACGCACTGGAAGAACTTGGTCTTCGGCTCGCACGCTTCAAAGGGGCCGCAAGCCATCTCCTGGCAGAAGATCTCGTTGTTGAAGTCCAGGCAGCGGCACTTAGCGGTGCAGTTGGCGTTGTCCCAGAAGATCTCCCCTCGACGGAGAAACTGACCTAGACAGACAGAAGGGAAAAAACCCACGCTACATCACTTCTCTAAACAGAGGAGCACGCTCTAACTGCACCGTGTCAGCCCTCGGAAGGCTCCGTCGGCCCCATGTACAAGATCGCCGCCACAGCGTCCCGCGACCCGGCTTCTCAGCTGCTTGCTTCGCGCAGACTGCTGGCAAGAGCCGCTCGGCAAAGCACAGCGATCGCAAGCTTCGATTGCAATGCACTGCGTGTCCCCTTCGAGTCCTCCCTGCGCTGCCAGTCCGTAGGATGGCGCGAGCGCCGTCGCAGATCCGGGGTCTGTACCGCACCACCCAGGCTGGCTACCTTGCAGGCTACTCCTTCCGTTTCCGACACCCAGTACCCTCGTTCTGCTGTAGTATCGCGGGACACACGAGCTCTTTGTGCTATTTACACAAAGGGAAAGTCCACTGGTAAATCTGGCGCCTTTGGGAGGCCGTTGCCAGCACTGTCCGCGTACTCGTGCGGTCCTTCAGCTTTGTCGCCATCTCCACCATCCCTCCTTTCCAATCACTCGGCCGCTCCAAGAGCAACGCCGCCATCGGCGGCCCCGAAGCAATTCCCTCCCATTCGGAAAGCGCTCAGAGTAGTTATGAAACCAAAGAGCTGCTGATAAGGCACTTCCACGCCATACATCAGCGACGACAGGAAACGATGACTGATCGCGCCGCAATAGACTGCGCGGACTTGTTACACGGCGGTACTATAAAGGGACGCAGGTTTGCCTGGTGAGAGACGTGAGAGGCAGAGAGACGACGGGAGAACAAGGGTGGCAAATACCCGTGAGAGTTTCCCTCTCCTCCATATGGCCATCTTTCACGCTTCGCATGTGCGCGGCTTCTGCCGTGCGCGCTGCCTGAATTTACCTCTCCTAAACTTTTTGTTCTCTTCCCTGCCTCCTACAAAACCAGCTATTTTCCACTTCCCCGCAACAAACATCTCCTCTCAGCAAGACCCACTCGCGAGGGCTCCCACGCCGACCGTCCCGTCGAGGGGAATTGGGGCAGACGAGCGCCGTTAGGCACGGCGGGCCC
>Ga0065711_1038966_pt1 | contig 18247 bp, 13 predicted proteins | sample Hoacrofraction12_FD_59098 | JGI IMG/M metagenome (GOLD analysis project Ga0065711, IMG submission 59098) | Hoatzin crop microbial communities from Cojedes, Venezuela - Epithelial fraction 12 v2 (version 2) | ecosystem: Host-associated > Birds > Digestive system > Esophagus > Crop | place... | reverse complement strand
AAAAAAAAAAAAAGGAGGAGGGCGGGGGGGGCGGCTGGGGTGGTGGTGGTGGCAGATAAAAACTGACAAACACAGAATCTTACTGTTTCACATTTCCATTAACAGTTATCTAGATATCATGAAAGGAAAGGAAACATTGCTAAAAATATGATCTCACAATCAGGACAAGCATGTGGTCATGACAAAGATGAGGGTACAGTACTCTCATTCACTGCTAGCGGAAAGAGTCAAGTTACTCAACAATATATCAGTACCTACTTTTAAAAACTAGCTAGTGATCTTAAAGGAAAAAAAATTCAATTATCATATACTTAGAAGAGTCACTTCTATGTGCACAACTAGAGGATGCAGCAAACAGCTCTCCCGTATTCTTTTTACAACAACTTTGTAAAAGATTAATTCCAGTAACAGGGGAGACTGAGCAAGTTATTGTTTCACACACTTCATTCTGTGGTAAGACAGAAATTGAACTCTTAGAACACCACAGAAAACCACAACCAGATACTCAGTGCTGAACACTCTGGTTAACACATATCACGTAATATACTCCTTACTTCTATTTCTGCAGACTCCACACGATTTTCAACAATCTCAATGCACTGTCTCTTCACTGGTGGTTCTTCACTTATTACAGTTTCTTCAGCAATGTCTGTTGCTGGAACTGTTAATACTGAAAACATGTTTGTACATATAAATACATTTACTTCAAACAATATGTGCACTATATACAATTCATATAATTAAGTAATTTTATTAACAGCAACAAAATGCAGAGACTTTCCCTTATGAGAACATAAATATATACTAAAGTGCATTATATAGTCAGTATGGCAAAAAATTACTAAAAACTTTAACTGCCTGTATGCTACTAAAGAATTTTAAAATTCTTTATTACTGAGGTCTACAATAGTTAGTTGTCACTCTGAAGTGTCATTGCTGTTTCTCACATAGTAAACAGACACAGACATGAATTACAGTGGAGTTACCAGCCTGTCAATTCTGTAATTTCTGTAGCAGACCATCTTTATAATGATTCTTAAGCAAATACTAAAACAAAACTGACTTTGACTTCTGATTAATTAGAACACCTTTGGTAATCTGAAAATCCAGTAGTTATTAACCTTGAGGAAAAAAAATAGGGATCTAAAGAAATCCATACTCTAATTTAGTCATGCAACCATGTGGCAAATAAACATAACTGTCGCTTCAGTTACTACCTACACACATTCATGCTTTCTGATAACTGGCTGTACTTGTTCAGACAGACTGTGAGCCAAATAATGTGTGTACAACTCTTCAAGCTCCACACTGGGAGTCTTCATGAAGAAACCAGAGAAGGAATCATTTTTGTCTAAATAGTAGTGGCAAAGCATCTTTAAAAGAAACCACGCAAAACACACGCATGTCACAAAATAGCACTTGCTACACTAACAGCTTCCACAAACAAAAGCACAAATGGCCCAACCCAACAGCACAATTTGTGTCACCCTGGCTTCACTGGTTCTGCCACCGCTCCTCTAAAACCTCAAACATATAAGAGACTTGGCTTTTGTTCTGTTAAGAACACACTCCATGGGATTTGCACAGCTTGCTTCATGCAGCAGATTTCTAAATCCAAGCCTCACCTCCACATAATCTTTTCGAGCAAGGCAACAGTGTAAGTATTGGAATAAGATTGTTGTTTTACTCCACCTTTTAGTTTTCATAACAAGTTCACAAGAATCAAACTTACTGAAGGCAAGGCAAGTAGTTATCACTTTTCCCTTAAAAGTCCCAATTCTCTTCCGTACAGTTTAGTCATTCTTTCTCCTAATGCAGAGTCTCAGCTGACGTGGTAAATCACTGAATTGCAGCAGCTCATGTGTCTAAGCCTTTTGCAGTATAAGAATTCAAAGATGTACTTAAATTCATAATTACACTAAGTGCTCCAAGCTGTTTTCACCTAACAATTTATTATTATTACTACAACTAAAATAGCTCCTCAAGCTCAAACCGTACAAGTTTCCACTCACCTTGCTGTCCATCTGGCATGGTCACAATGATTGGCTGCCCTATTCCACTGGTTGGAATCGAGTGCAGATTACCAAGCTGAATGCCGTCTGTAACTATAGTAATAACTTGCTGACCTCCAGAACTGACAACTTGCTGAATAGCACCATCCACAGATTCCGCAGTCACAACCTCTTCTGTGGCCACCACTATCAACAGATTAGTAAAGGAATTAAGTAATTTATAAATTAAGCTTTATGATTTTAAATGTAATTTGGTACATCTGAGAAAAAATGTCTTCCATGTCTTTTAAAATTTGATTCCCCCCACCCTCCAATTCATGCATTACTGCATATTATGTTGTTACTAGAAATCTTTCACCAGGCCAACACAAAGCACTAACAATTTGAAATATACATACAACTCTGTCCTGGTTTACCTTGCTCAATATAATCTCTTTTTTATTTAGCATGTTTCCTAATAGATACAGTCCACTCAAAACTGACACTCTGGATTCAGTGTTAACAGGGCAGCAAGAAGAAGAGTTGTTTTCAAGAACACAAATAACTTCTGCATTGTACATGAACCAGACTAAGTTACGCTAATAGTGTAATGAAAAAAAAATTAAACTACTAGCTTGTAACTACTCCTCAGCCAGTGCCTTGCCAGTACCTTGCCTCAGCAAGTACCTCAGGACCCAGCCCTCCTTTCTCTGCTTTCCATAACGGTCTTCAAGACAGTAGCAGACTGAAGGAGATTCTAGAGCATGTTAAAGTTTTCTCTGTACTACATGGGTACTTCAAACACAACCACAACTTTATTTATTATACAAAGTATGAAACAGGACTAAAGAAAAAGTTCTGCAGTGTTGACATTTTTATACCTTTGAAGGAGAAAGATAAAGCTTAAAGTAAAATAAACACTGTATGTATATAATTTTACAAGTAAGAGTACAAATAGAAAATCCCAGTTCAACTATATATTTCAAACTCCTGATTCTATAATGAGTATACAGCAATGAACTCTCACAGTTCTATATTACATCTATAAACCAAGGTAAGATAAGGGAAAGACTGCATTCAGAACTACAACGCATACCACAGCTCGTACTATACTCTGTAACTGGGGTCTTGCACTACCACCCATGTTTTTTAAAACAAGATACTGAGACAAAGAGAAAGATCACTAGTGCACAATCAAAGAATTTCAAGCACACTAATTCTGTAATTTATTTTCAATTTGTCAGGGTAAAAGCAAAGCCTTTGATTTAAATAACAGACATTAGACTGCTTTCTATCTACAGAGATGAAATTAAAATCCTATAGACTGTGTTGTGATACTTGAGATGAGAGAAGGTAGATAAAACCCTGAAGCTTTCATCTTTTAAGTTAATTACAATATAACACACACACAAAAATCACTCTGTAGTTCAAATAACGGCTGCAGCCTTCGCTTTCTTAAGATCTTTACGTTCAGAGATTACTGTCCTATAGCACTGCTTAAATATTCAGAGTGTTTATTCACTGAACCAAAACAGTAAGTCCTACATGAATAAGTAGTGTTGTATTGAACCTGATTTGGCTTCCAAGTACAGGCTAAGCAGTAAGAAAGACCACTGTCACAAAAAAATCCAAGTTGCAAGTGCCAATACTACCTGCTGTGGCAAACAGCTCTGATTTTTCAGTTTCAAACTCAATGTCAGACTTTTAGTTCCCAGAATTCTCAACCCTACAATGGAGAGTATTTACAAATGGATCTTTTATAAGATGAGCACAAAGAGAAGAGGTTCTTTGTGTTGCTGTTTTTCTTCTGTTTTCTTGAACACGCTTACTACTGATGCACAGGTAACAAAAAGCTGCTTTTGTATTCTTTACACTTTATAAACTATTAAAAGAGTAAGAATCCAGCAAATAATTTGCAAGACAGTAAGATGCTGCAAGATTGCCCACACATCTGCATAAAAATCTAAGCAGAACAGAAATAAACAGGAGGGTTAGGTATGATGCACATTGCGTTACTGGAGGTGGGAAGCTACTGCATGAAGACTGTAAGCTTATTCCTTCCTGCCTGTCATCTCCTGCCTCCTCTCTTAGTAATTTTTATCTTCTGTGGTTTACTGACGTGTAACATCAGTTACATCACACCACTGCAAGGGCAGGGCCATGAACCATGAGAACCCTCAGTTAGCTACCAAAGCCTACTACTGAGTCCTGGACACACATCTAATGCTCCGTAATCCTATGCAATCCCATCTTGAGTTTCTCTCTCCTACAATTAAGATCTGAGTTTCACTGAAATGTATTAATTTATTGAAAACATCAGCAGCTTCTTCTGTAATGAAAGGCACTGCATTCTGGTTTTGAATCAGCCACTTCACTTGCAATATTTAAATTTCATAAAATAGTATAGCTGTACTTAGGTACTGCTTTCAGAAGCAGCAGCAGCAAAGAGCTGTACAAAGAAGAAATCCTGCAGGACTTCAAAATACTTAGAGATGAAAATTCAGGTATATGTTGGGATGCAACTGTCATGTCAGCAAGCCTGAGAGTACAGACCTCTTCTACATTTTCAGTGAAAACTGTGTCCTTAAGAATGATGTAATCTGCAGAGCTGAATTCTGTGAGAATTTTTAAGTACCAAAGACTTTGGCCACACAAAGTATCTCAGTTCTGTAAAATTTATCATACTGACCATCACCAACAAAAAAGCAAAATAAATGCATTATTTTAGAACCATGTTCAGAAAAGTTCAAGTTACCATAAGCACCATATGTCCTCAATCGACAGAGGGTTGTTGCTCTCCATAGTGATCTCCAGTCACTGGCTTCAAAGTTAGGCTCATCTTGCTACATCTCAGACCAATAATCAGCGCTGAAAACCCCAAGCTAACTTGGAAATAAGGCTACAGTGCTACGTGTCAGTATAATAGATACTACAAATAGTAAATAAAAACTATTCAAAAACTATAAAGAAAAAGTAAAAAAGAAAAAAAGCCATCTGACCTACCATAAAGTTTCAGTAGCTACAGACATATCATTTTGCCTGAGAAAACTGGGGAGCAACATATACAGAACAGCACTGGGCAAGTAAAGCATGCATGAAATACTTCACAGCTTTCTTTAGAAATCCAGGGCTCCACCAAAACACCTTTTAAGACTCTCAGAATAACAGCAGTTTTTTATTCAAGTACACCATATAGCCTTCTTCAGAGACAAAAACTAGGGATTTCTGTGTTCCAAAGCTAGCTAACAAAGAATTAACATAGCACTTGACCTCCTTAGTGCTAATTTTACCTGATTTTTTTACGCAATTTCAAGATATTAACATACATCATAATTGGAAAATACAGTCTGGAAGAGAAGTTTACTGGTAGCCTCTTATAAAGTAACTTTCAATAATTCAGAAGATTTTGATCACATTTTAACTTTATTGTAGATGGTATCACAACTTACTTAGATTATAAAAGGAGGTCTTTTCCTTGCTTATAACTCTCTTTCTCAAACCTGTTAGTGGTCATGACTAGTCTTTATAATCCACTTGGATGCTGCAAGACTCTGGACTGTCATGTCTTTCTTCACTTTGCATGTTGTAACGAACAAAAGTGAAAGTACACAAAGCAGGCACCACATTATTCCGAAAGAATGAAGAAAGATATCCAAGGCAACTTGCAGAGTACGGAACCTTGACCAAAGTTTTTTTCAGACAAAGCAGTAACTGACAAAGATCCATGGGGCAGGGGTGAAGGTTTTTTTGTGTTAAGAAAGAGGAATGCAAAACTCGGGAGCTAGGGGCAATGGAATTCCTTGTGCCTTTCTGGCTTCTTGTGATGGCCTTACGGAATAAGAGAGGGGGCATAGGGCTGCAGTGAGGGATGCAGGCTGCTTCTTTCTAGGAGAACAATAATGTATCGCTAGGCCTACGTTTACCAGAAGTGCCATGACAGCATACCGGCCTGAAGTGGAACATACTAATTATTGTTACAAATGCAAGTAAAATGCCTCAGTGTTGAAAAGACGACTCATAGACATTCTAATGGGCAAACTGCACATTACGATCACCAAATACTCTTGTGCCTTCTGGGTGAGAGATTAAGAAAACTGCTGACAAGGCATATGCAAACAGCTTTGCGGACCACTTCCCAACATTTAACAGAAAGAAGCACTCAAAGAAAACATTCTCCCACCAAATGCAACTAGACATTATGTAGACAAAGATGTGACTATCTCCTGAATTATGTTTGCTTTCAGTAAGATGAATGCTACTCACATTAGGCCTAGAAATACCAGTTGCAGTCAGAAATCTTATTAAGAAATAATTGTACATATAAATCTGGCAACCTTCCAGGTGATAAAGGAAAAATTTTGCTCACACTGAAAAAAGCAAGGAAGATCGTCATCTCATTTCTGTATGAACTGTATCTCCAAAGCACCAGTTATATACTTCTAGTTTATTACATGAGGTTAAATGACTTAGCTTTCTAACCTGGTGTTTCTGAAGAATTAGATAGTGGAGCTGACGCTTCTGCTAAAGCTGCCAACGTGGCTAATACTGACGTTGATGAGTTTCCAAACTGTACAGCAGACACTCCTGTTTCATCTAGTAGGACAAAAAAAAGAAGTCAGCTGATAAATTTAAGACCAATTAAGTCCCTTTTTTAATTATTGTGCTGAAGCTTCTAACGCACACACACTCTGTTCTCAGCAACATTAAACCAAAGTGCTATTCTGAAGGCAAGTTTGTTAAGCAAATACAGCTTCTGATAACTCTGTCAAGTCTGTTGTTGTAAGTACTTAGATATATACAATACATAAAAAATACTGAAGAGAGACATGGTAACTACTCTATTCTTACCACTGTTTTTCCTAAAGACTTTTCACTAAATGGTGAAAATCAATTAACGTATAAAATCCCAGCAGCTATTCTATAGGCATCTAAATACCTGTTCCATTTGATGTATTTGCAGAAGATACCAGACCTGTTAGGTTCACCACCCCTCCAGGTCCAATGATGAACTGCGGTGTTGCTGCATGTATCGTCACAGTGTCCGGACTCTCTGGATTCGTATTAATTTGGTTCTGCATTGCAATCTAGAAGACAAAGGTAATATCATCATTCCATTTGTAGGTATAAAGAAATTATTTACCATGTAAGAACTAGAATTATTGTACATTCCACTCAAACAAGGAGGATCTCCCTCATTATACTCATGCAGTATACACACACCGTGTCACATCTTGTGCTCTGTGTAAGTACTGGAGAAACTTTTTTTGGGGGGATCCTGAAATCTAAAGGCAAAAGATCTGCTGAAGCGAAAGGTAATCATGACACACCACTACTCCTCCTTATCATTTATTGTAAACAAAGGGGACTGTATAAAGACAAAGCCATTTTGTAGATGTGCAAGCTCAGGTATAAGATAGAGGCCTGAAGAACAAAGACTGCTGTGGCAGCTATATCCCATGAAAATTGGCTCTGACAGCTTAGCAATTGCCATGAATTGTAGATGGCATTCTTCTTTTTGTCTTTCTTTGAATTATTACTGACTTTTACTTACTATATCCTTTCTGCAATGAAGACGAAGCTAAAGGAACAGACCAAAAGTTGACACAGTTTACGATGTAGGGGAACAACAGATTTATACAGTGGCATAATGGCATTTTTTGGTTTGTTTTCTACTCTTTTCTCAATAATGCTTAGCACTTAATTTGTCTTTAAGATCACTATGGAACAGTGAGCTCACGTTTCCATGGAAGTATCTATTACAATCCCAGTCCCAATCACTTATCCAACAATTCAATCCTAGTTTTTCTAGTTCAGGAAAAATTGCCATCTCTTCTCTCCTCATCTCCAATTCTGTTAGGAAATTAATATCTGTATATGAAACTATTGAACACTAAGGTATAGTCAAAACATATTGGCAAAGCAGGTACTCTAAGTTTTTTACACTTTGCTTGTGAAGCTCCACCTAGTTCTGTGTACTAGAACAGTCAAATTTAAGGAAATAAAGGGTACTTATTCTTGAATTGGTGACAAAAATGCTCTTTGGCCAATTAATGTTTATTAACATTAATCTAATTTCCACGTCATGAACTAGACTGGAGTCTAGCATTATCAGTCAATATATGGTCTCACAGGTACTATATTTAAAGCTTGATTTATCATATGTATAAACAAGTACTTTTCTGTAAGTTCCCTTAGCATCACAAGTCAAAAATTACCTGTAATATTTCTGCAAGGTCTTCATTTCCATTGTCTACTGCAATATCTAATGCCGTTTTGCAAAATTTACTCTGAGCATGAACATCTGCTCCGTACTTTATTAAGAGTTCTACAACTTCTTGGTGGTTATGTTCAGTAGCCCAGTGAAGTGCAGTCATTTTGAGCATGTCCTTCGCATTGACATCAGCACCGTGCTACAAATAAGATCATTGCATTAAGTATGTCATTAGAAGTATCTGAATTAAATAATGCCGGCCACAGAATGAAACCCAAAATTGTCTTTCTCTAGCAGTAATGCCCTGTTATCTTACGTTTGCAGATTTATTAAAAGTGCTTCAAACTAACTATCAAACAAATTATTTACCTCAAAGGATTAAAGACTCCTTAAAGCATAACATGCCTTTCTTCTAAAAGCTGTTACTCACACCTTGTCAAATTAGGAAGTAGTCTTATTTTGAAACAGCAAAAAGTAATTCACCTGAAATCATGATGATTTTAAAGCTAAAATAAATTACAGTTTAATAGAAAAACAAAGCACCCAATGCACACAGTATAAATATTCATATCATCTCAATGTTGGTTTCATAAGTCAATAGAAATTGCAAACATTTTGTCATAAACCATTGTAATATCCCCGTCCATGACCTTGTTTCAGCAGTCTTTACCTTGAGCAAGACTTCTACTATGCTGGCATGGCCTTCTGAGGCTGCCATATGTAGTGGAGTTCTGTCCACTTTGGTTCTGGCATCCCGACTCACACCTGCTCGCAGCAACACTTCTGTTGTTGAATAGTGTCCATACTGTGCTGCTAGATGAAGTGGAGATGTTCCCAACTGTAATGTAATGGAAAAAGTGGAGTTTTAACAGATGTCAGTATGACATATTTCTTCTTATTCTGGAGCTATCAAACTCAGGTGACAGGCCACCACTTCAAATTCATTTTCCCTTGCAGTCTCAAGGAAAGAAACTTTTACATAGTATGAAGAAGAAGGAAAAAATTTTCTTCACCCCCAATAATCACAACACACTAAAACCAGCTCACTAGAAGCAACTTTTTGAGGTCCATGCTATGTTTTTTCTATCTTTTGAGGTGTGATGTTTCAAGAGGCCTAACACCATTTTTAGTGTTGGTCAACATGCCATACCAACATCGGAAGGGACCTGTGGAGCTCATTTAAGTCCAATCTCCTGCTCAAAACAGTGACCTAACTTTCAAGTTGACTCTAAGTAGATTAAGGCTCTTAAGGGCTCGTAAATACTCTAGAGTTTTAGGTACCTGGCCTTCTTATACAACCTATTCAAGAATAGGCACCTCCAAACGACAACTCGGACCCCCTATATCAGCAAACTCTCAGCTGCATGTATTAGGTAGTTAGGAATGCTTTTTTAATTCAGACCTGTTACTATACTAAATGCATAAACACAATAACTGGGAGGATGATTGCTCCTTTCTCCCATTAACCATTCCAAAGTTCATCTTGAAAGCCACCAAAATGAGCTCATTCACAGTCTGTTACTAAAATCAGTAGGAGATCATATGAAGAAACAGACAGTTTTAATTTTGAATTAGACATTAGATGACGTGACTGCCGAACTTCAAGAAGAAACTCCCCAGGCTGGCACTATAAATGCTTAATTGAAATAATCCTATTTTCTTCTTCAGGTGAGAAAAGTAAGAAGATTTACAGAACACTACAAAAGTTTTCATTACCCAATCTGTGGTAAAAGGTGCTCCATTTGCCATCAAAATGCGAACTTCGTCATCTTGACCTGCTCGTGCAGCTTCTAAAAGTTTCTTTCCCAAATCTACTAGTGACATCTAGTGAAGGACATAAAGGAATATAAAGAAAAAATCAGAATCGCAGATAAATAATAACATTAACACTATTTAAGTCCACAATTGCTACTGTCATTTTTTAAATTATTTCTGAACTACTCTGAAAAGTTAAAAAAATGGAGTTGGTATTTTAGCCATGAGAACAAGCTTTATTGATTGCAATATGCAGCTTGATTTTAGAATTACTTTTGTCAGCCAAACAAAACTGACACTGGGGTAAAGATTTCAGTATTACAATGCTGCAACCATAGCAACAGCGAAGTTATATCAAACCAAATTTAAACTGAACTGGGTGCACATTTTTTATAGCGGAAAGTGGTTTAGAAGCTCTCACCTGATAATGCAACATCCTGCAGCTTTATCCAGCTTTCAAATGATACTACATGGCTGCTACGTCACACGCCCAAAGGCACTACATTTACTTATTCAAAATGCCTATCTGTATTTAAGAGGTACCACTACGTAAACACATTTAGATAGGTATGAAACACAACACCTTCCTGACATCTTGTCCATCACTATCACTTCATTTTGTTTACCCTAAAACATAATTTCTGTATTCCTAGCTACAAAATGATACAATAGGCATATATTATTGTACTATTTGCACCAGATATACAAACTAAAATGTCTGGCTGAAAACAAACCTTACTACCTGCTTCAACTGTCTAGTTACTGAAAACATAAGTGCAAAACGTTGATTGAGACTTGACTGACCTACTAGCTGAAAATCTTTCACATCATCTTTAGATAATCTCCATTTTACAGCACTCAAAGTTCCATATAATATAGAGCACGCAAAACTATACGTAGACAAATGACACCTATTTGTTTGTTGTATCAAAGATTTCCAAGTATAACAACTTTTTAAACCCACTCTATTTCACACTTGCTATTAAATTAATTCAATTAAAAGAAAATTTAGAAGTCAACCATAACTCATGCTACTAACTAAAATACATCATTAACATTTTAATCCCATACCTATGTTTCCCACTACCAGAATGCTAAGAATGGAATTACTTTCATTAGTTTAGTTTCCAGTCACTAATTGTATTACCAATAACAATGCCTAATAACTGACCATACAACCAATTTCTTACACAAAGTCAGTTAGTAGTTCAAAAAGAAATCCCAATAGAATCATTTTTCTCTTCTTCTAAACATACACTTCTACGACATAACCAATGTATTTAAAAAGTTCTCTGCACCTGGCTCAACTGGCAAAATCTGTGTGGTATATTGCTCAATAAACTGAAAGTTACTGACTTTGGAAGAAATTATAAAGGAAGACAGAAATACCGCAAATCATAGAACAGAATCATAGGTTGGAAAAGACCTCTAAGATCATCAAGTCCAACCATCCACCCAACAACACCATGCCTACTAAACCACATCCCAAAGTGCCACCTCTACATGCTTTTTAAACACCTCCAGGGATGGTGCAGATCTGCAAATGCAGAACTCCAACATGTATCAGTAGAGCCATGAACTGGAGCAGATTACCTCTTTGTCTACTGAACTGACTACGGGCAGTGATATCCCCTTCATCAAGATAATACTCCGTTTATGTCCATCCTTCTAGTACACATGGACATGTTGATTTCTCTCCAGCCAGAAAAGGGAAGAGGAGCAGGGAGGTGGCAGGACAGGACAAATACTAACAACAGGAAAAGGAAGGAAAAAAGGAGCACAGAGTCAGATGCAGAGGACGGGACAACAGCTGACTCTCTTCCATAAAGGAAAAGAGCAAAAGAGAAACAGGAACAAGAGATAATCTACTATTCCTGTTAAAGGAGACACTAGGAGTGATGATCTAAAACATAACAGGACAGAGAGGGGATTTGGCAAGTGCAGTCCTGAAATGAAGGAATACAGCACTCCCTTTACATGCCACCCTTTGGGGGGCGGGTAAGGGGGGTGGTGCAACTCAAAAAGGAAAAAAGCACACACAGACACATGTACTTTTTCTGGTGGTCTAATACCACCACATCAGCGTCCTCAGAAGCAAATGCAAAGCCGGAACTTAATGCAAAATACGGAAGCCAGAATCATAGAATGGTTTGGGTTGGAAGAGACCTTACAGATCACCTAGTTCAAACTCTCACACCACGGGCAAGGACCCCTTCCACCAGACCAGGCTGCTCAATGCCCCATCCAACCCGGCCTTGAACCCTGTCAGGGAGGGGGCAGTCACAGCTTCTCTCGGCAACCTGTTCCAGTGCCTCACCACCCTCAGAGTAAAGAATTTCTTCCTTATATCTAACGTAAATCTACCCTCTTTCAGTGTAAAGCCATTACCCCTAGCCCTGTCAGTCCATGCCCTTGTAAAAAGTCCCTCTCTAGTTTTCTTATAGGACCCTTCAGGTACCGGAAGGCTGCTCTAAGGTCTCCCCGGAGCCTTCTCTGCTCCAGGGTGGACAACCTCAACTCTCTCAGCCTTTCCTCACAGGAGAGGTGCTCCAGCTCTCTGATCACTTAGCAAGTTAGGAACGAATTTGGAAAGACAACAATTCCTTTTCCTCGTATTTATTTTTGTTTTAAACACCAGCAGAGAAGAGGAACTAACAAAGTCTCCTTTTGGAATTACAGAGTAATTGAGGCTGGAGGGGACCTCTCAAGGTCACCTAGTTCAATCTCCCAGTCAGAGCTGGCCCAACAGGCTCAGGCTGCGCAGGGCTCGGTCCTGATGAGTTTTTAATGTGTCTGTGGATGAATATCCCACCACTTCCTCAGCCTCATTCCAGTGTCCACCCTCACGGTAAGAGCTGCCTTCTGTGTATACCTGTCTTTCTCCACTAACCAAGACGACAGCCTTGATAACAAGCTTCTACTGGAAGTCTGTTAGACAACAAAAATCAGTGAATTAAATTACAGTGCATACATTTAACAACTACACCTATTCAGAACTCACTGACCACATCTATACTGGCGAAATAAACTGCAAAGTTCTTACCAAAACCCTACGCAGTAAACTCCAGCAGCAAAAAAATTCAGTTATGGTGGCCTGAAAAATACAAGTCTACTCCCAGGAGACGTTAGGGACAAACTTCAGCCTGAGATCGACACCTTCTCACAGTCTCTCTGAATCACTACTGTCGAACACACTGTCAGAGAGACAGTACATCAGTTCTCACCTCAATGCAAAACTAAACAGTATTGTACTACACTCAGTAAGAAACGTTCTAATCAAGCGAAAAGAGGGACAGGGAAGATGATACATGAGACAATCTTCATTACCAGGTATTACTTACATTATCCAACACTATCTTCACTGACATAAAGTGTTTGTACTTTAAACAAGCACAAATTACACAGGTTTCACGACATGCCATTTTAACTTCAGCTAAAATGACACAAATTTATTTTACAAATTAAGTAGAAGTTCTCATAGGCTACTTGAAAGCATGCTTGGGCCATCTAGTGGAAGAAAGTTAAAAACCTAGGAGAATTAACACTGTTGAACTCAACAATAAAAATCGCATTATATGTCACTAATGCACTAACAGTAGCAACTGAAGAGGCCCTTGAAATAAAGCGCAAGCACATTTAGTCACTTTTAACCAACGAATACTAGCATTCACAAAATTTCTCAAAGAGCAGTCAACGCAAAGCTGATTTCTACTTGGCAGATCATTCCAAGGACCACAGTATTATAAGGTCAGGAAACCCTTGGGTAATAAGATACGCCACACTTGCCCCTGTACTCTTCCACCGCTAATACTGGGACATACTGAGAACAGTCTATAGTGTCACAATTTCCCTTTCTACCCTTTCCAGAAAAATTGTTCAGCTGCTCTCAAGATCGGCTAACACTACAATAGCACAGTGATACTATCAAAAGCAAAGCTCTCTATATAGTACAATAAAATATATTTAAAATTTAAATGAGATTTCCATTTCAAAGCTCCACTCTTGGGTAAGTACCGCTGCTACTCCACGTAGTGTTACAAACCAACTCTGCTGAACTGTGTTAAAGGTACTCTTCAGTAACCGTGTCATTTCCATCAAGCTTCGCTAGCACAACAGCTGGGTAATGCTTTGTAAGAGTATTCTTTCCGACAATAGAGAGTACTCTTCCAGACAATAAAAACATCACTGGCTCTGAGATAAAGTCTTGAGACTACTACAGTTATTTTTACAGCAATCTGAGTGTGTTATCAGACTTCTAACAGCTCCTACACAACTGTGTGAACAGAGGGCTTTTACAACAACTAGGTAAATAGGGAAGAGCTCCTGCTGGTTTGGACTTCTTTGCATTAACCACCTCTCTGAACTTGACCATTTCTTTATTGCAATGCATTCTGTACAGAATCAAGAATGGGTTGGGTTGGAAGGCACCTTAAAGATCATCTGGATCCAACCCCCCTGCCATGGGCAGGGACACCTTCCACCAGACCAGGTTGCTCAAAGCCCCGTCCAGCCTGGCCTTGAACACTGCCAGGGAGGGGGCAGCCACAGCTTCTCTGGGCAATCTGTGCCAGGGCCTCACCACCACAGTGTCATTAGCCAAACGCCACAATTAACTGGTAATTAAGATTGACATCAAATTATTATTGCTATTTTACTTCTGTTCAATAGGGAAGCGTAATGCTTTTTTTGTATCCATCTTAGATTTAAGTTTTTATAGAGTCATAGAATAGTTTGGGTTGGAAGAGACCTTTCAAGGTCATCTAGTCTAAACCCCCTACAATGAGCAGGGCCATCTTCAACTAGACCAGGCTGCTCAGAGCCCCGCCCAACCTGACCTTGAATGTTTCCAGGGATGGGGCATCGACCACCTGTCTGGGAAATCCGTGCCAGTGTTTCACCACCCTCATACCAAAAAATTTCTTCTTTATATCCAGTCTAAATCTACCCTCTTTTAGCTTAAAACCATTACCACTTGTCCTATCACAACAGGCCCTGCTAAAAAGCCTGTCCCCATCTTTCTTAAAAGCTTCCGTTAAGTACTGAAAGGCCTCAATAAGGTCTCCCCACAGCCTTCTCTTCTCCAGGCTGAACAACCCCAACTCTCCCAGCCTTTCCTCACAGCATAGGTGCTCCAGCCCTCTCACCATTTTTGTGGCCTCCCTTGGCCCCGTTCCAACAGGTCCATGTCTGTCCTGTGTCTGTTGCACTGGACTCCAGGTGGGGTCTCACCAGAGAAGAGCAGAGGGGCAGAATCCCCTCCCTCGCCCTGCTGCCCACGCTGCTGGGGATGCAGCCCAGGATATGGTTGGCTTTTTTGGGCTGCAAGCGCACACTGATGGGTCATGTCCAGCTTTTCACCCACCAGTCCCACCAAGTCCTTCTCAGAGGGCTGCTCTCACTCACTTCATCCCCCAGCCTGTACTGATAGCGGGGGTTGCACCGACCCAGGTGCAGGACTCTGCTCTTGGTCTTGTTGAACCTCATGAGGTCCACATGGGCCCACTTCTCCAGCTTGTCCAAGTCCCTCTGGATGGCATCCTGTCCCTCAGGCATGTCAACCACACCACTCAGCTTGGTGTCGGTTACACATTCTGTAAAGCTCTGAACATCGTGCTATTACCAGAGGGGCATATAACAGCACTGGACTGGAGTACAGGTGGGACTGTGTGCAAAATGGACTCTGTGGGGAGACAGAGGAGCTGAAAAACAATGCAGCTTGGGAAGCCCGAGGTCCCACACCAAAATATTGCAACGCCTGTCAGACTGGTGTCCTGCCCCAAGAACCCCGGACCCAGATTTTATTCCCCTTCTACCACTGCAGCGGTGAACATCAGCAGTCAAAATCTATGGGCACAGAACAGTTGCTGCAGAACACCTGCTAACACGGAGATCTCGCAGTCACCAGTGTATGTCTACAAGGCATGCTCCTGAGAGACATATGTTTGCTAGAAGTGCATGGACTGCACCAGTGCAATTTACTGAAGGAAAACTGAATCAATATACACCGCATCTATGACAAGGATTTGCAATCGCTCCTGAAAACCCCAGGACAAAGTTCCATAAAATGCTAATTAAAACAGACTTCCCTACTGAAGTGACATGCAACAGAATCTTAATTGGAAGACAGCTTGAGACCCATCATCTCCCACACCCATTACATCTGGAAAAAGAATCCCCTTTTCCAAAAGTCTTTTTCCCTCCTCTATTTAAAAAACAAAAAAAAAGTCAGCCTGCTTCCCCAGACCTGATCTTCAAATATGCTATCATCCTACTGATTTTAACATTGCACAGTATTGCTAGAAATTCAGAACAGCAATTTCCAACTAATTTTATATGCTTATCCATACCAAGGTCAAAAATATTTTTAAGTACAGAGTGTAGTTAGCAATAACTATTTAAATCTTTAATCAAGCACTCAGTTTTGATCATTATTAGAATTGAAATAATGGGATCAACTTCCTTTTTTTTTTTTACATCCTGGTGTAACAGCGCTACACTTGAACTCAGAACAACTCTTCAAAAAGTTTTTTATTTCAATTACAGTTCTTTAACTTTTAAAGGAACCACAAGGTCTGCATTAAACCCACGTGTATTTCCACATGCTAGCATCTCTTTAAAACTCTGGTATGATTTTACCTTATGTATCACTCAACAGTGACTGTAGCGACTCACATGAGATAAACTTGAAAAGTTCTTGTATTGTTTCCCAAGGGAATCATACCTTTCCAAATGTATTTTGACAATGATTTCATGTGTCATACTTCAAATCTTAATATAAACAGCATAGGCTTAGAGTATCCACACTTTTATTACGACAATAAAAATTACACTAGTATATTAATAGCAGCCAGCTTTAATCCCAGTGCTTTCACTTTTCCTCTACGACTGTGTGGTGTTTGTAACTAAATTCTCTCCAGTTTGTTTAAACAGCAACACGACCCTTCATGTTGGACTATGTATGTATGCATCAGATGAAAAACATCTGATCTGAGAAGAGAGATCAGAAAAGCAAACATGTTGATGAATAGCTTAGCAGTTAAGATATTCAAGCCTGGATTTATGCAAGTCTGTCCTCCAATTAGGTTCTTACATTAATTTAAATTAGCACCAATCATCAATATAACTCCATTAAATAATGCAGATGATAGAAAAGTCTTGTCCTTAAAACGGAGGGCACGGATTTGGCCGTTATCTGCAACAAAATGCAACATCTAAAAAACATTATTATGCAACAAGGGTGAACCACTGGCACCAGCCAAGATCTGGGTTGGCACTGGCAACAAGCTGCAAAGCTTACACAGGTAAATCTGGCACTAGACACCAAAAAGGTTATGTTACCACAGCTATGATTGATCTGAAGAATCCAAAGGATTGTGATGTAGCCTTTGAACTGTACTGCAGCTTTAAGAGTGTGTCACAGATTAAATGAAACTTGAAAATATCCTCAAACAAAAATCACCAGCCTCTCTAATTAAAGCATCTGTTTTATTATGAGGAGTCTTCCTCAACAGTTTCTGTCTGGCACACATGCCTAAAAAAAAACCCTCAAAAAAATAGAAAACAAACTGTTTTCAACAAAGAAAATGGGTCACGAACAAGAGTCTACACCTAGCGTATGCTGATCAGCCATGTATACTTTTAACCTTATTTACACAGCAGATCTAGGTACCCTTCCAAGTGTTTCTATGTGCACACACACTTCAACCAAACGGCTTAGTCTTATTAATACTTCAGAAGTCACGAATAATTTTTTTTAAAAAAAAAAAACATTAAGCTAAAGTACTCCAAGGTGTGCATTCACAACTTTTATCACATTTAACTCCAATACTCACAGTTTGCCATTAAATAAAAACTACTTTAGTAACCAGGTTAAGGACAACATGCAACTGGTTTAAGTGAAAAGCTCTAAACAGAGAGGGCTTCCTACACGGGACCTGGCTGCCGGACAGCGTCCCACCGGCAGAAACTAATTCTGGAGCGGGACGACAAACAGCCCGAACTAACACACCTCAGGCCACGTTCGTGCTCCCACCACAGGCTTTATTGAGAGACCCAGGCCCCGGGCGAGAGGGGCACCGCAGCGGGGGGAAGCGCTTCCCTCCCGCCGGAGCCGCGTCTCCTCAGGGCCCCTTTGGCGCCAAGCTCCGGCACGCAGCTCCGCCGCCCCCGGGGCGCCGGGAACGGACAGGGACCGGCCTCCCCGCCCCACGCGAGGCCCCAGACCGTCCCCACGCGGCCCCGACCGGGCCGCCCAGCGTGGAACGGCGCGGGACGAGCCGGGCCCCGCTCT
>Ga0065711_1038964_pt1 | contig 18248 bp, 9 predicted proteins | sample Hoacrofraction12_FD_59098 | JGI IMG/M metagenome (GOLD analysis project Ga0065711, IMG submission 59098) | Hoatzin crop microbial communities from Cojedes, Venezuela - Epithelial fraction 12 v2 (version 2) | ecosystem: Host-associated > Birds > Digestive system > Esophagus > Crop | place... | reverse complement strand
CCCCCCTTTTTTTTGTCGGCAAAATCGTTCTAGTCCTTGCAAATTTTATACTGTAAACAGCAATATTTAAACGTCTTTTAAGGCTTCCCTATGAACTGGAATTCATTTATAAGGATAAAAAAAGGAACTGAATATGACGTTGGTGATCTTTAGCACTTGGTGAAGATAAAAGCTGCTGGAGTTGGTGGGAAATCAGCTACAGGGCTGTAAAAAATAAAGTACTTTGGTGTAACAAGATACTGATTTCCCACAGTATTTAGTAATGTATATTGATATCTAATAATGAAACTCAAGCTGATATGAAGAGTTAACATCTTACATATACTCAGAAAGATTTATTTGAAGAGACAAATAAAGATAACTGAATACTAAGATGGAAAAATTTCATACTTCTTTTTGATGTTTTTCAATTCCTTTAATGTATGTTTTAGTAATGTTTTCAATAATACAAGACGTGCAAAAGTAATCATGGTCAAGCCACTGCTGAGTAACAGAATGTAGAAAGAAGGAATCAAACAAACTAATCCTGCAGATATATTCAGCACAAAGCAGCAAAGAATTTAATGAACTTCCAGTGTGAACCTCATTCTCCTATTGGACTCTCAATGTGATCCCTATGCCTATGAAAATTCAAATTCAAAATTCAAACCCCAAAATTGGGGTAAGTTTGTGAGTCTGTGCAATAAAGACATCCCTTTGATATAGGATGCACCTCCTTCACAAAAACAAGACTTTGATAGAAAACCTACATTATTCATTATTTTGTCAGATATTTGAAGAATTCCTCATGTAAATGAACTCTTTGTATAAAATGCCATAATGATTTGCTCTTCTCATTGAAAAGAAAGGTATGACATCAAGTCAAAACTGGCCCAGATGACACAAAAAGAGAGAGGGAGTCTTTCACTCCATCTGCCTGTAATATCCCACTTCTTACTTGTATCTAAGAAAATCCAAATGTTCCTGAGGGAAATCAAAAGCACATAATAGATGTGAATGCTATAATTATGATCTATAGTGAGCTGTGCTACTGTAAACATGATACTTTGTTTATTAATGTGTATTTTTGTTTATTAATGCTTTATTCATTGCAGGTGATTTTTCCATGTTTCTTTTATTTTGGTCCTAATAGTTATCTAGTGCCTATTTTGGAAGTTTTAACAGTTTTAGCCAATGCCAAAATCTAAATAACACAAATAAAACTGAATTAAAACCCTTACCTTTTTCTTTCACACAGTATTCTTCGTTAATATAGTAAATGAATCTTTAATTCCCAAGGCATTATATAATTCGGTTTGCATCTCTACAGCTCCCTCAGAGATGTTTTGTTTAGGGTGATTCTTATTTGAGGCATGACTGATTTATGTGTGATATTCAGCAAAACTAGACAAGTGTGCTGTTATGTTTTCGTAGAAAAATATGCAAATATATACAGCAAATATGAACTAATCGGAGACCTGTTTGTTCTTTGTTTTCCTAGAAGACTAAGTGGTGCATTAATGTTTTCTTAAAAACCCTTCCCCCCTTTTTTTTTTCTGTTACCCTGATTTGGGGCTGTTTTTTCAGCACAAAGTGATCAATAACATGAATATCAATAGATGTGAGATTAATTCATTGGTTGAAGTATGACCTTTTCACCTAGGAAGCACAAGGAAGATGTTTATCAGCAGATCTTTTGGCATTAAATACCCAACAACATGTGGTATTTGGTTACAAACCACAGCCCGCTGCTCCTTAGTGACTGAATAAGCCCATGTCTTTATGAGTACGAAATATTCTCATTCACCTCAACTCAACAATTATCTCATGTCAATTTCTCTGTATTTTTCTAATTTGAACAGTAGACCGTGCCATCAAAACATCTTTAAATGCACATCTTTCACCATATTACCTGTGGAGGTTGCTGCTTTTCTTTTCCAGGTAAAAGTAGCTCCTCAAATTTTTAAGGCAAGAAATAACTCAAATGCAATTCAGAAAGCTAAATGGTCTGTAGCAAAACATGCGAAAGCCTTTAGGACAAGCTTGCCTGGAGATCTGAAAGGTTATGTGCAAGCTGACCTGTTGTGTGCACTAGCGGTATGCATGGAGGCATAAGTAATCACATAGATTAGTCCAAGTATCATGGACCAAAAGATCACACAGATCATTTTTGTCAGAGAAAGGAGCTGGCAAGAAGGCTATATTGATAAGTACTTCTCATAGACTTTGTAAAAGGAGGGGTGTCTCATTGCTGTGGCTCTTCATTCAAATATAAAACTGAAACCCTAATTGCAAATCTCCATATGTTATGACCGTCCTAGTTATTTTTTGCTGTATTTTTGCTCCTTATAAACAAACAAACAAACAAAAATCTCAAGGCAAAGTAGAATTTTAAATATTAATCTCTGATTATTTTATTAATTTTCTGGCAACCCAGCATGATAGGGAAAACCTCATTAGTAGAGGCAGAAGATAACAGCAAAAAAAGCTAGTTACTTTCTTTTCCTCTGAGATGTATACCCAGTAATATATGTGGAATCAGTGATTTATGCCAGTAAAAAAGAACAAAGAAATAAAAGGCATTTTACTCTTGAGTCTCACAGAACACCAAATTCACAGACAAATCACACACATAAGATGAACGAGGCTCAGACATCAAAGGATGCAAATTCATGCCTCCGTTTTCTTTAAATAAAGAGAGCTAAGTCATTATTAATAAACCTATCTGTTCGCCGAGTATAGGTGTTGAAATTTACATGCTGTATATATGTTGACACTGGAAACCTGGACATACAGAATTTGAGAAGTATAAATCGTATCAAGAATTTACAGGTTAAATTCACTCAACATACCTTACCAGAACAGTGCTGCTGTGCTGCCACAGCATGTCTGCTCTTACAGTTTATACTGAGCAAGATACAGAATGTAAATATATGAAAATCACTGGTGCATGGCCATGAGAAATTGCTGTAGAGTGGGAGCCATTTGAATGAATAGTAAGAAAATAAGACTGCTGCAGTAAACACAGTAAAACTTCTGATAATCTTTTCCATGAACTAACCTCCAGGCATTTACCAACAGTAATGAATTAGACATCCAGATAATATATTGTTTTCTTCATTTCGGAATGGAGTACCAAAAGTACTAGGAAACTTTAAACTTTCCTCCTTTGGTAACACAAATCCTTGGTATTCACATTTTCATGCTGTGCACCCCAAGCTGTGATGCCTGAAAAGTTAACTGTGTCTTTAATTTGCAGACTACCCCAATTTCACAGAGTTCTAGCTACCCTTCACTGATTATGTCTAAACCTTCAGCTACACGGGTCTATCTGGCAAGGCCTTGCAATAAAAAATCTGTACTGTGACTTCCTAAAATGTCCCCCTTAGATATGATTTGACAAAAATACAATGTGAATGATTGAGAGTATAAGGGAACAAACATGACAGAAAACACTGTTTTCTGAATCAGTGCTAAGAAATCTTACCTCATTTGTATCTGCCATGCTCAACAGACAGTTTATCTGTGAGGGTGATAACTCAATTTTCCTAAAGGAAGATGAGAGAGATAGGAAGCCAACATCCTTGAGGCCATAGAGCTCACAACAGTATCCAGCATCTTTCTTATCCTGTGGTTTCAGTATAAAACTGCTCCTTTCTAGTCTGTATGCGAGCAAGAAGAAAGGATCCTGAACCATGACTTCTGACATCCTTTACACTTCAGATAACAGACAACATGAAGGAGGTGACCACTGAGACTGGGCAGTGTCAGTAGTCACAGCTGATACTACCAAAAACAATTACAGGGAGGATTTTGCACTGATGGATACGCACCATCCACAAGCTCCAGAGCAGAGTGGAGTTTACTGACAGTTGTGCTTAAGTGTAGAATGAGGTATGGACCTTGGTTACTATATGTCTTCTTAAAGACGTTAGTTTGTCGGTTTACTATAGGTAGGAATTGTCTCACTCACTCACTCCTTGCACGTTACGTGCATGCCAGACCTCGACTTGCAGGACTTCATCTGAAGAAGAAGTCAGTACCTATATCCCAGTTAGCCTTTGGCTGTGCACATGGAAAACAACCCAAAACAGGATAATCAGCTGACTGTTTTTAGGTGGAGTGCCCAGGAATCATCATTCACCATTTGAAATTTGTTAGTTCTGCACAAGTCAATGTGTCAGAATAATCTCAATAAAGTTGTTCTTGTCCTCTCTTCACCTTATCTGTACACTCTATTTCTAGTCACACTCCCTTGTTCTGCCTTGCTTTAAATAGAGAATATCAAGATTTGTGTCTTCCTTTGAGCTTGTACAACCTCTAGAAGAGATCTTGCATCAAACATCAGCTGTAGTTCACTGGCCTAGTTCTTAAAAGGTTATTTCTTCTTTCCTCACAACTTCTGTGTTCAGTGCAACCCTCCTCTCCAAGCAGACCTAAAGCAACCAGACAGGCCAGTTCAAAGAGAAAACCCAGTCCATTCTTTGCTCCTAAAGGAAGGAAACCAAAGTCTTCATACCAAAGCTTTGTTTCCAAAGACCAAACAACAGCAGTTCTACTCGAATCTTTAAATCTCTATCTGGCTCCAGAAAGAAAAGACATAACAACGTTTACCGAGAACAGAGCTCTCAAAGGGCTTTCCATCTCTGCGACAGCCTCAGTAATGATCCATTCTCAGTAGCCTGTCTTCCTTTTCTTTATGACTTTCGTGCAGGCTCATTTTCCGTTCAATAAAACCTTCCTACTCCTGCTTTTTTACTGTCACTATGTAAAAGAAATACCAAGACCAATCTTTAAAGAAATTCTGAAAGTCTTACCCTATTCTGATTCAGTGCTCTTCATGGGACACCCTGAGCTGGCAGTTGCAGTCTCACGATCCTGCTGCAGGTGCCCAGGCCCCCTCCCCTCCATCCTGATGGAGGACCTGTGTTACCCCAGCTTTGCAGTACTTGAGTTGGTGCTGGTTATGGATGTTACAAGCCCTTATGAGTTCTTTCACTCCATTTGCAAAATACTGGCATGGACTCTGTATGGCACAGAAGAATGTTGGGGAAATATAGCACATTTATAGCCAAACCCCCATGTCACTTATAGTATTTCAGTAAAGATTTTATTTTTTAATGTTTTAATGCTCACTGACACACTTAAAACATGATCCCCTGAGCAGCTGAGGCAGTGGAGCCTGGTTTGCTACAGCCACATTGCCTTTTTGGATTTGCTGGTACCTCCTAACAGTGAGGGCATGCTGAGGCCGCACTCTCTCTCTTCCTCCCTCTCTGGTTTCATTAAATTTGTAAGAGTTATTTCTGAGACAGCTGCCATAGAAATTTGAGCACAACTGGGTAACGAGTATAGAAGTTATTGGGTAGAGGTATATTATGCAGCTGGATAGCATGATAGCACAGATTTTGTCTCCTTGGAAGACAGATTAAAATAGTCCTTCAGTACTTCAGATATCCCACCTAGGTGAACCAAAGGATAAAGAAGCTAAGCTGTTATCCAGAATGCAAGTCAGTACCAGGTGTGAAATACAGTAAAAGAAAATATCCAAGGATGAAAAGAAGAACAGACAGGAGCAGGCAACACTTGCTAGGAGAGTCTGTTAATCCAAATACTGAGGGTGAATCACAAGTTGCACCACTTCTTGTCAATAGATGAAGCCAGAAAATCGGATGTTCAGTGGAGCAAAGCAGGACCTCTGTAATCAAAGTGGATAATCTAAAACATGTCACTGCAAAGTGGAGAGGGGGAAGAGACTAACCCAAGAAGATGGACGTTGTTCATTTCAGCTGTCAGGATGAGTAAGTAAAAATAAAAGAAGCTTTCATCTTCACAAGGAGTTCTTTCAAGTTCCTGATTAAAGGAAGAAGCATTTTGTTACCTGGAAAGCTGGCCTTTTCAGGGTCTTGCCTCTCCTTCACTTGTATAAGCAGGCTGAAGACGATTTTTAAAAGCTTCCTGTAATCTTGTACATCTGTCTTTTACTAGCATTACCCATTAATTGTTTTCAGAGAAGTAAATAAATGGAAGAAATGCTGAGTCCTTACATTGCTCCTTGAGTAAACATTTACCGACTGCTAATTTGGTAATGTTTTACAGCTATAAATGATTGCTTCAGATGCAAGGCAGCAGAGGTATGGGTCTGAAATGTCTGCCTATTCCTATAGTCTTTGGCATACTGTATGCTCGTACAGGATTACTAATCTTTGTCAGGAAGGTCAGGAATCATCATACAATGATTAATGTTAAGTTGCAGAGGTTTCTGATAACTGAGTTCCAAGGATTGTAGTTGAAACCTGTTAGATGACTGTGAATACCTCCTTTGCCCTGTCTGTACCGTGTTCTGACTGTAGAGGATTGTTAAAGAATTGCTGGCTTTTCGGCTTGCAAGGATATTCACCACCTGTCTCTCTTCTCAACGGGGTCACCGTCTGAAGACCCTTTGTATCACCTGTTGGGCATTAATGAGCAGGTTATCAGTGGGTCAGGAACAGCTACATCCACAATATTTTCCCTGTCCGTGATTCACCATGATAATGCTCTCCTCTGAAGTTAGCTCACAAAAAGCAGGCTAGAGTATCTAAAAGAGGAAGAGGAATCATTCAGTGTTGAAGGTGTGCAAAAAGGATGAAGACTGTTTCTTAGTAAAATCTGTGCAGGAAGTTTGTTCCAAACTTAGGGAATTTTAAACCCATTCTTAGAGACTTCATCCAAGGCTGGCTGCCTACCTGAAAAAAAACAACCTTTTTTTTTTACTCTAAATTTAGAGAATACATATCATTTTCAACTGTATGATGCTACAACAAGACAGGGTTAGAGAAAGCATAGCAAACTTGTAGACAAACTTCAGTGTGGCTGCTCACCTTGGTAGGATTGCAAGGAAGCAAAAAAACATTTTCTTTCTTTGGGAAATGTTCCTGGTGAATCTGAACTAGAGCACTGCATCTCTGCTGCTTTCAAACCACAGCTGAGGTTTCAGGGTAGGAAGGCACTACAAGGTCAGCTAATCTACTCTCTTTGATCAGAATGTCCATGCTAGCAGTAGAGACAGTCTCACAGATTGTGTTTGATGGGTGTGCAGTACAAGTCCTCCAAAATATAGCCGGAATATTAGGGAGGAAATGTAAAGGTTACCAGACAGTAAGGTAGATATCTTGCAGGGATATTCAAAGATGCCTCAGTGTCTGATCATGGGGATTACAATGTGATTTAGGTACATAAGTACTTTTAAATTCTTTCATGACTGTCTATGTCATTTTTTAGGTACCTAAACATATTTTGATATTTAGCTCTAGTAGCATACTGAAGACAAAAGACCTTTCAACTACACATTTACATGATTGTGCCTCTAGTTAAGTAAATTACTTTCTGTTCCCACATTTAATTGAAATCATATCTTTATAGCTGGTTCAAGCAAAAGAGTGTGTCTGCATAATCCATAATATACCTTGGTTTAAAATAACAAATATAGAGAAGCAAGTGTATCTAAAACTTTGCTGATGATTGCTATGAAAATGTATAGTCTGTAACTGTTCTCTTTTTAGAATAGATTTTCCTGTGTCCTCTGACCTTTCTTATAAGCGTGCTGCTGGAAAACCACAGCATCCTCACACAAACTGTCCTTATGGAAAGATGCAGTAAGCAGTATCAAATTAGCTACCATAGAATTTGGCCACTGTGCTTTTGCTGTCAATGTCGAAACCCATGCTGAGTCACTGTTAACTGATTGAGCTGATACAAGCAAATACATTGACTAAGTCATTTATTTACATGTTGTTGCTACAAGTCTGTGAAAACTGCTAAATGTATTAAATAATCAATCCACTCAGCAGCTCAAGATGCAGCAGTAGAAATGAAGTCCTGCTAAATTTCCATCATTACTGTCAGAGTGATGCTCTGAAAGGTTATACAGGAGGGTAACTACTCAGAAAACATTGCTCACATTCAGAAAAGGCTGCATGACTTTTGAAAGAAAATACATAATCCAAAGCAACTGTGAAGATAATAATACAAACTCATTTGTTTGGGGCTGTTCAGCATCCTGTAAGACAACAGTACAGATTTGAAACTGGTGGAATACAATAAGTGTCTAGCTGTCTAGGTACACCTAATGTATTAATGATACAGAAATGTCTGTAGATTACAAATTATTTACTGACGGGGATATATGGACAGCGTTATTCTATGTTATTCATTATGGATATGTCAGTATGTGAACTACAGAATTCTATAAATGTCAAAAAAACTCTTTATTAGGGGTAAGGCAATGCAAGACTCACCAGAGATTTGCTAAAGACCTAAATAACCAGAGCATTTCATGCCCCATGGAGCTTTGCTGTATGTATATTTCAATTCTGTGACTCTTGTAAGCTTCACCAAAGGTAAGAACATTGAGACCAGAAATGGCTAACAACCACCATCATTTAACTTTTACTTTAGTTGCACTTGTCTGGCACAGGGCTTAGGTCTTTGTTACACTCAGAAATTTTTATATATTGATCCAGACCTGGGCCTTGTAAAATTCAAGATAAGGATGATTTGGGAATAACAGTGCAGCGCAAGTCTGGTTTTGTGCTTACTCTGATCCAGAGGACCCAGCCCTGAAGCTTCATTATTTTGCCTAATTTTCATTGTATACATAGGCATAGACAACTATATAAAGTAATAGAGAATTTAGGCTCAATGTACTCTGAATTGTAGGCCTTATTAACATATACACTGGCGTCAAAAGTTGGCTTTATGGAGGTCACAGCCATTTTCCTGCCCCAAAAGGTCAAAGGTTTAATTTCTAGAGGTTTACTGTGCTTTCTATTCTCTCATGGTAGGAATTAGGGTAATGAAGCCAGCGGAAAAATAACACTAAATGCACTGGAAAAAGAAGGTTGTAAAGGTTGCTCTGTTTTTTCTGGTTTGGAGCAGTGTTGATGAAGTGAACATTATCATGAATAGCATGTTTAAAAGGAAAATGTATTGTTACAAATAGAACTGATGAAATAATACTGGAAAGTAAAGCAAAAAAATGTTGAAATATTTAATATAATTGAATTTATTTGTGAGAAAAATTAGTGCATACTCTTTAAAGTATGCTCTTTGAAAGTAGCAGCAACACTCCTGTTTCCAACAAAGTGTTAGTGGTGGAATGAAACATCAGCAAAACAACAATGCTAGAGTAAAATTAAAAGATTTGCCAAAAAAATGCGTATTTTGTACTATGATTTCAACAAGAGAAATATCAAAACAGCACTATTACAGAGACTTGTAGAAAGGACAAAAATAACTCAATACAGGAAAAATTAGACATTTAGCTCAGAAGGAATTGTATAACAGAGTTAGATTATACCACTTTATGAAGGCCTATAAAGCATAGAAATAATCAGTCAGAAATGTAAGAGAAAACAGAGGAAAGCAAATAAGGTGACGAAGTAGGTCATCATTTGAAGAATATACAGAAGCCAGGATGGAATATTAATCAAATTAAGTTGAACAATAAACACAACAACAAAAGCATACAACGAGAAGAGGCTATTTAGGGAGCTACAGCATGAACATACCCTTTGGGTCAGATGCATTTAAAGTCACCGTGGAAATGAGCAAGGTCACACTTCCAGCCCTGGTGTGCATTTACCTTCATAAAGAAAGACTAAGAAGCATTTTAGCAGGGATGGTCTAGAGAGATGGCTGTTACTGCAGTGACTTTCCTCCAATAGTTCTGTTTACAACACATAATTTCACAACAGTAATTTCACAAAATGGTTTCCTAGAGGACAAGGAAGAAATTATTCCTCACATGGTATTAGCTTCTCCTGGGTTTGGATGTTCTATATCAATAAAAGACATACAAAATATACCTCAGCTTTTTTTACTTTTCCACATAGGCAGCTACTACAGTTGCCATGGGATGTCCCAAAGGGTAGAGTGAGCTGACCTCACAAATATGAACAGCTTAAATAGTGCCTCGTGTACTGCAAATGGGAGCAGTTGGAGGCCAGCAAGGCAATTTCTCTAGCAAAGTAAGCTGCACTACAAGAAAGTTCGAGACTTATTTCTCAGCATTGCACTAATCAATGAGAACTAGAACTTCCATTAAATCTCTTTTTTCCCCTTGGTTAAAAACACCAACAATGGAAATACAGTGAAATTTGTTTCATAAGAATCGAGATCTCCAACAACAACCATTCATCCTCATTAAGTTCAATTCCCGGCTGCTAGAAGATGCCATTTTGTACCATAGATGGATCCCATTGCTCTCAAATTGCTTTACTTCACTACATTAATCTGCTGATTCACTAAAGATTTAAAGGTAGCAGGTCTGACTCTGTCAAAAGCACCACATGATATTTCCTCATACTCAGCTAAATACAATTACACTGAGAAACCCACTGCCATCAAGTTCCTGTCGTGATTACTGGCAGCCTGAAAGAGGCAGGAACAGAAAGAAAGCCACAAAGGGGCCTTTACTGAGCCAAATGACTGAGGCCGTTTAAGGAAATGCAAAGAATCAGCTCCTCAGTGCTAGAGACAAGATTTGGCCATAGTAAGAGCCTGCTTAATGCACTGTTGCTGAGGAAGGTTCCCCTGGAGAATGATACAAAGAATACATCATTAGTCAAAGCTCACCTGCCGTAGGGAACAGATAATAGAGAATAAAAAGAGGGAGGGAAAGCAAATGCTAATGAGAACTTCATAGATTATAAACCCAAAGAAAAATTTTAGAATTATAGTTTTAAATATCCACATTTGCTTGGCTTGACATTACTGTTACAAATGGTACTTCTGCTCTTACAACACCTGTTATTGTCTGGGACCCTGATTGGTTGCCTCTGGGTCATTCTAGCAGCCAATTCCCAGAATTTGATTGATCAGTGTTAGCAGCAAGAGAAATCTTTGTTGAAAAACTGCCCTGTCCTAGAATTTACCAAAGCAAAGAGTTGGCAGGACTGGGGATTTAGACTTTCCATGTACAGTGTGAGAATTTCAAATAAGTATGAAAACTAGCTTCATAAGGTTATTCCTTTAAACTGGGTCAAGGAAAGATTATGGTTACATCTTTCAATTTGCTGCACAGTTAAGCAACCACAATAGGCAACTGCACATTTATTTGATATTTTTTACGAACTATGCAAATGTCAACATTAGGCAGCACATACTCTTTGAGTCTCCAGGCCTTTAGAACAGAGAATATACTGCACTGATGTCAGCAGAGGGCTGAATATAGATACTATAGGTGCAAAGATAAAGGGGGTAGTTGAGTAAAACTAACAACAAAAGAAAAATCTCCATAATCCCTGAAGCAAGCAATGAAAACATCTTTGTGAGTGCAGTTCTACACACATTATTGTTGCCAACTATTTGTGCTATGACCTAGTACTCAGCTGCAATAAAAGCCAACAATAAATTATAGAGAGCAACTCTTCACATTGATGGTCTGTACTTGGAGACTAGTCAGAAGATCCTAAAAATAATAAAGTTTATCTGCTCATAATGGGATTAATTTGCCATTCTTGATTTTGTTAATGCTGACAGTCTGGAAGGACTGCAAAAAGAAACTGCATTTACCTAAAGCCTTTATGTCACGGATTAGACGGCAGACCAAGAACAGCATAGTCTGTGAATTCTGGAGCAAGAATGACATAAAGAGTCTGTTTTAGTGGTAAAATCACAGCTACCTTGCCTTCACGAACGCAGTAGATTTACAAGGCGGATCCGAGTAAATACATTGTTTTTATACACAAGTGTGCTGGGATGCGAGAAGCTATTGTAGGTCTGTTCTTTCCAGTTACTGAGTCTGTCTGCTTATGTTTTTGAGCTCAGACTTTTAGTATAATCACTATAAATGTGGGCCTGAGCCCTGAGAACTGCATAATTGCTCTTCTGTTACAGCTGATGATCAAGTACTGAATAGCACATTCCCTGCATTTATATTAGCTTTTTCTTTATTTTACTGCTAATCTCTAATCGAGAGTTTACACAGACCAGCAGCAGCATCTTATTGCTCCTCCTTTGACATTCACCTTTTATTGTTCCTTAGAGCTGTGCAAAATGAATCTCATGGAGCTGTTCTGAGCAAGACAATATTTAAAGCTCCTTTTTCTGTACAAACGGAGATGACCCTACTGACAGAGAAAAAGCCTACAGCAGGCTTCTAATCCTGAAGTGCCATCCCACTGCGGTATTCATGGCAACATGAGGGTGATGGGTATTAGATGCATAACTTTCTGAGGAATTTTAAACCTCCAGTAGAACAAGGTCAAATTCAGTCAAGCCAGTTACAGCTCTGTGTGTTGAGGACAGAGTCTAGGTTGCTCTTTTGGGGCTACCTGTGACTATATGCTCATAAATTTGGAAATCACTGCCAAGAGATGCTAAGCACTTTCCCAACCTTCAGTGTCAGTCAGAGCTGGCATTAGACTTTTTGGACCCCAACCATGGGCTAAAGCAAAAGTCTTCCCTTTTTCTGTCCAACTCTACTGCACAACTACAAAACGATCTCAGGGATCCCCACCAGGCCCTGTTATCTCAAGCAATTGCCCTGATTGCTCATCCCTAAAACTAACTTTGCAGCCAGCTGCTATTGCTAATCTGTCTAGCTCTCTTACTAACCCAGGGGCAGAGAAAGCTGCTCATGTTCATTGTGATGTAGCTAAAAGAAAAAAAAGGAAAAATTTCAATCGCTTTTCTATTACCAAAATTTTTTAAAGCTTGGAGAAATCCCTGAGTAGCATATCAATGAAAATATGACCTTCCTGCCCAAACAATGACAAACACAAAGGCAGTTCCTTTTGCAGGGCAGTGGCAACAATAGGTTATAAGTGATAAAACTCTTCAAGGGCACTTTGATTGAAACAGTGTTATGTACTTCTCTGCCATAGTGCAGACACACTACTTATCACTCTAATTGAATCAGTGACTTATTCTTACAGACAAACATACCCATTGGCATTCCTGGAAGGCTGTGAAAAACACAGGGATAGAGACAAGTAGGTCTGTGCTGTCTGGAGTGTTAAGTCAGCGTCGTTTAACATATGTGTTACTCTAACACCAATGCTATGGTAGTGTGCTGTGAGACAAAGTGACATTCCGATGTTTCTGGACATGTTGTCTCCTACAGGGAAGAACCTTTTTCTTTTTCACAGGACAGAACTGTGTAATACATTTGTCTTTGGGCTCAGACAGAGCCATAGCAATTTTCAAAACCTGAATATCTGACCCAACCATTATTCTAGTCTTCCTTTATTTTGTTCTGTTTTGTACTGTTTCGTATAGTTGTCCTGCATGTCCTCATGGCTCACTTCATTGCAATGACCAATGGAAGCTCTCCTTCTGGTTTAGAATACCTGAAGCCCACCATGCAGAATGGCTCAAACTTCAGCAGAAAGAGTAGCTGCTACCCACCCTCTGTCACCCCCCCCAGTCAGGACAGCAGGTGGCCATTCAGCTCCTTCTGGGCTGAGAAAAATCTTGCTACCTACTTTCCCCCTATAAAAAGATTAAGGTATTTTCAATGATGACTAGGTGCATGGCACCAGAATTTCATCTTCTTTCAGGTCCTTAAGTGCCAGAAAGGGAAGGAGTTCAAACATATCTTGATATCTTGGCAAGTAGCCTGTCTCACCGGCAAGCTGCTCAGTATGTCACTCGCTAGGTTTCTGTCAAGAAACACCCAACACTGTGCTGCTGCATACAACACTCCTCTGCAGAAATCCAAGTGCCTAACCTGGATGCTCTAGATCATCACACGGGGCAAGTGCCACATTATTAAAGAGTGTAACATTTGCTTTAAGTGCCTAAAACAGGAGGTTTACCATAGCATCTCTGGTCCTGCCGGCTACAAAACAAAGCTGAACATTCGTACAATTTAGAAGTAACTCAACACTTCATTTTTTTCAGACTTCATGTATTTTGAGGTCCTAAGTTTTGAACATTTGAGGCTGACAGAACTTTGAATATTTAATGTCTGAAATATGAGCTATGTATATTGAACACTGTGGGTTGTTTCAGATCCTTAATGAAATTGCTGTGGGCTTTTATTCTCTGTAGATAGCCTGCAGTCTTCTATAAGCCATAGACCTGCTGCTCAGTGAATTCATTTGATAGAATATTGACAGCAAGTGAAACACCAAATCATGGGTGAGGCAATTTCATACTAAAAATGTGAAAAATAATGGAGGGCTTCTTTTTGCTTTTATTCATCCATTGCTTATTGGGGATGACCGGTTTTCCCACTAAATGACAAAGAGTCGATATAATATTTGACCTTGTGATTTAAGCTCCTCTGTTTCTCTGCTTCTGGAGTCTGAATTCTAGAATTACATTAGCCGTCTTGCAGCAGCTACAGATGAACACCTCAGAGGCAAACACTCAGATCAGGACCTAGCTCTTCTCCAGAAGTGAAACAACGAGAAGCCACTGTGTAGAACTAGACAGCCTTCATGATAACCCCAGAAATAAAAAGGGAACAGAGTTGGTAGGAGAAAAAGAGATGCATTGTGAAACAAATATATTCCATGTCATCTCCATTGTTGCATGGAGGAGGGGGGAATTCCCTGGACATTTCAATTGTAGAATGCTACAGAAATAAGAAAATAAATAAAGCAACATGTGTATGTTTGAGATACAGATACAATTCAAACAAAATCCACCAAACACCCAGGAACCCAGAAACCCACATCGCAATCCAATTAAAATGAGTGAAAAAAATGTGCTCGTGTATGCACTTCTGGATCAGAAGTCAGTGACCAAGGAAAATGGAAACATGCATTTGGAAAGAAAGATACATCAGACAAAATCTGTATAGCGGCAAAACCATAAGTCCATAAGATGTACAACCTTCTACACAGAATAAAATATATGGAATGCAGAAGGAAAAGTATGTCTGTTTGTAAGAAATACAGAGTAAAAGATCAAAATTACAAACAAACTGGAAAAACAGTATTTTAACATGAATGAAACGCCTCACTGGATTAAGAAGAAAACTCTTGAATTTTAATTTATGAAACCTGTTCTATGCAAAGAGTGATAACAGCAAGTTCCAATAGTAAATTCTCCTATAATGCTTAATGTTTTTAAGCCATTACTTTCTGGCAGACACCCTAATCAGATTTTCCATTCCATTGTTTCCCTCTCTGTCTATCATCATTTATTACACACACATTTAAAACCAGTGATTTTTATAGCAGTAATTTTATTAGTCCATTTAGTTATGTTGTTTGTTTTGCAGAATTTAATGATTTTAATCCTCTATTAGAAAAATAACAATTTCATAACCCAACAGCTAATTATTACAATATGTGAGACACTACGACTAATGACCAAAAAAAAGCCTTTTGTCTCATCTAGATATCTATAGTGTATCTAGTACTTCAAAGGTAGTGGAAAAAAACCTTTCCGAGAGGAAAAGGCTAATGAAAATGAGAATTCCTATCCACTGCAGTTTTGGCACCTCAGTTAGCTTGCTTTCTTCCCAAAAAGATGATCAGAAGGGCATGTGGGAAAAACATATTACATAAGTAGCAATGACTAATGAAAAGAATAGTGAAATAGTGACAGCTTGTTCTAATTCAGAAAGGTCCATTAGTAAAAAAGAGTTCCTGCTGCACTCGCAGCTCCAGGATTGCAGTATTTTTCAATTATGTGTAACCAGAACATGACTAATACTGAAAAAAAGGTTTCATTAATAATTCTACAGCAATATTTCATGAATTTCCATCAACAGCTTTCAGGCTTCACTTGTATTACCTTACTGTAAAAAAGTAGATTTTAGAACAACATTATAAAAGTATTAGATGTGGGAAAACATGGAACTCTAATGGGAATGTTTTCCTTTTTTTTCCCAAAAGTTGCATTTATTTTTCTAACACCTATAATGCCATCAAAGAACGTAGTAGACTACTTCATAGATTAACAAGATTCTTTGTAAGTCAGACAAATTTAGGTAGTAATTTCAGTGCATTTTTACACCTGGAAAGAAGGGCAGCCTTTGGGTTTGCCCATCTAAAGTGAGAAAATGGAAAAGCTATGCTTACTCATCCAAAAGTAGTTCAACACTTAAAGCATACCAAGACACACCATAAAGCCTCTCTGGCAGATCTTTTTCTGTTTAATAACATAATGTGATTTCAATTCAGGAATGGGGAAGAAAGCCAGCAATGTATGGTAAAGCAGTCAAAATATTTTGGAATGCAAACTCTTATGACTGTGTTTATAATTTAACAGGCAAGAAAACATTCTGGGCTCAGCTTTCTATAAGAATCCTACTTTTTCTGCCTGGAATTGCTTGAAAATATTTACCCTTGTGAAAACCTGAATTAGAACATATTTTCCAGTGTGAGACAAATTCCCTGGAGATCGCTTCTGTAAGAGAAGGCATGCAACTTCTTATATGAAAGCCTGCACATGGGGCTAACGCGTTACCCTGTGTCACAGTTTCATTTTAATGTTTTTGTTTTTGTCAGATATTTTCACATCCGTGTGAATTGCTCTAATCTTGAACCTAAAGACCTCAGGGAAGGAATGAAAAGAGTATCTCTCTGCACCATCCTGTCACTCTTCAGTAAGACCATGAATCACTGGTAACGTGCAGAGGCAACTCAAATTCTTCTACTGTAAAAAAAGAAATGATGTTCAGGCCTGGCTGTTCCTGTTATTCACACCTCCCAAAATAGACTGTTTCTGGGAAGATCTTCTTGGGTCCTTTGTAGGTCTTATTTGCCTGTGCGCACGTGCAGACTAAACAGCTGAGAAAAGATGCTTCTTTCTCAACTCATCCCTACACACATTTCTAATCCAAACACCTGGCCCCAGCTCTCTAGAAGGGGAAGAGGGCTGTTCCCACCTTCCCACCCAGGGCAGATGCCTTTGGAAAACCTCTATTAACTTTCTAGTGATACTGGTTACGTTTCATTTGTTGTGTCCTTTGAGAGACACATTTGGAACAAGGTGAATCATTTACCCAAAGGCATCCTGGGAATTTCAGAGCTGCTTTGGGAACACAGTCACCCACCCAAATTTCATAAAGCATCAGCTTTCGTTTTGTTTGCCAATGAAGCAGTCGGAGTACAACTTGGGAAAAATGTCTGCAGGGCTTTCCTTGAGTGATTTCTCATGGAATTACCTATGAAGAGGCTACCAAGGGTTATTATTCAGTCCTCTCCAATGAGACAGAAACTAACTTGGTTTTCAGGTGAATTGCAGCAAGACTGCAAATATTAGAGATAAAGAAACAAATAATTCTGACCAGTCTCCTAGGGACCAGTCGGCAAAGCAAGGGGATTCTACCTGTTTTGTCAATCATGTGCTTTATTCTTTCTTTTGCTTTCTCTCCTCTGTCCCATTTTACACTCACTCATTTAAAAAAAAACAAAACTCTGCTGATACTGCCATAGATACCATGTTGCAATAACATGACTCCAACTTAAGAAATGAGATAAAAAACTGAAAATGTTCAGAGACTCAGATTTCAGAGAGGATGTGCAGTTGCACTCTGAAGAGTAATTTTCTGATATGCACAAAAGAAATATTTATTAACATAGATTTGGTAATTGTGTTCTTGATGACTTCTTTAATTAATCATATTTTGTATACAACCACTGTTTCGCACATGCAAATGCACTTTTGTGCTAGAATCAGATGAATCACCATAAGCATGAAAAGATGATTCAGCTGTAGCTCAAGGTTAGTCTAAGATTTGTTCATTTGATTCCTCTTCCAATGCTTTGTAATCTATTTAGTAATCTTTAGCCACTACTGAAAAAATATGTATGTCTTTTCAAGGTCAAATCTTGGCCAAAACATTTAGAAGTAATTAAATTATAATTAAATAAACAGATATTCCTACAGAATATTGCAGAAGTGAAGGGCTCATTGACAGGGCTTTAAACTAGAGGTGAAAGGGGAAGGGGATCATATCAGGCTTGCCAGCAACAGGCTAGAGGAGGATACACAATGGTTAGAGGGATGGGGGGCTAGTAGGAGACCTCAATCCTTTGCCCAGCAGCATGCGAGGGACACTGCAGCAATGTGGAAGTCTTGCGGAAGGGAGCTGGAGGCTCCTGAAGTATCAGGTACCAACAAGAAAATACCCATGAAACACCTCAAGGGAAAAAAGGAGTGCTCTGCTATGAAGATAATGAGGCCGACAGCTCAGATGAAATGCCTCTATACAAATGCACGCAGCATGGGAAACAAACAGGAGGAGTTGGAAGCAATCGTGCTGCTGGAAAGCTACGACCTGATTGCCATCACAGAAACTTGGTGGGATGAATCCCACAACT
>Ga0065711_1009091_pt1 | contig 18248 bp, 16 predicted proteins | sample Hoacrofraction12_FD_59098 | JGI IMG/M metagenome (GOLD analysis project Ga0065711, IMG submission 59098) | Hoatzin crop microbial communities from Cojedes, Venezuela - Epithelial fraction 12 v2 (version 2) | ecosystem: Host-associated > Birds > Digestive system > Esophagus > Crop | place... | reverse complement strand
TGCCGTCCACCACATTGGTGTCTGCGTGCTGATGACCCGAGCGGCCGAGGGGTGGGTCGCCGAGCCGTCCCTGAACCAGGTCGCCACGCCGACGAAGGCGACACGCTCCAGTTAATGGCGCTTCATTTATCTAAGGATTTAATCGTGCAGGCTCTAAATGGGATAGTCCTTTTGTGTCTTGTTCCCATGTCATGGTATCACTCTAATCTGTACTGGCACTTATTCAGTTTTTTCTGATTACTCCTTTTCTTGGAGTATCTTTCATTGATATGCTGATAAAATGTGCCCATCCTTAGACTAAACCAGGATATTCTATTTATACGCTCTGTATATACCCTGAATACATTCAAGGCCAGGTTGGATGGGGATCCTGAGTAACCTGAACTGTTTAAAGATATCCCTACTTGCTGCCGAGGCTTTGGGCTAGATGACCTCTGAAGGTCCCTCCCAACCCAAAGCATTCTATGATTCTGTATTTTCAAGGTAAAAAATGAACTCTGCAAATTAAACCGTAACAATTCTCTGGTCTTCAAGACAGACTTTTATTCTCCCTGTCTGATTTCTAGGCTGTAATCTCCCTGGAACAGGTATTGCCTTGACGTTTGCGTCTCTGGAGGTGAGGTTTATAGGTGGCAGGAAAAAGTCAGTGTCAAGCTGTGCATGCCAATAGCTCTGACCATCTCTGTGCTCTTCAGAAACCGTTCTCTGGTTGTGTTGCTAGCAGACAGACTCTCAAGCCTCCCTGCAGAGAAAGGGGTGCAGCGTATGGGGGAGACGAGGTCATTTTATAGCATAGGATCTTCTGAGGGCTGGGTCTCTACAGAAGTGAGAGTCAGTAACTCTGTTTCTGGTCCTGTGTTGTGTTTTCCTTCTGCTAGCTGTGGTTTGTTTGCTCCTTGCATGCACAAGTGAGCTGCGGTGAACGGAACTGCAGAAGGGGTATAATCCCCACACCTCCCTCAGTAATCCTGATGTGCCTCTTTCTCTGTGTTGCAGCCCTTTTGCTGTCGATCCCTCCGCTGGGACGCTTGGGATTGGTGATGCCATGCAAGTAACGGTGCAGTTTCACCCACTGAAGACTGGGGATCATTCCAGATCCCTGATAGTTCACTATGACACAGGTAAGTGCTGGGCACTGTGTAGTGCACGCTCTGTGTCCTTCAAAACAGAGCCCTTTCTAAGCTGAAATAAAACTAAACTTGCTTTGCAAAATACTTCTAAACCCTTTTCTTTCAAAACCTCCGCATGTTTCAGCGCTTATAAGTGAGCACTCAGGGGCAAAGGCTGAGCCTGTCCTTGTCCTGTGTTTCTGTGTCTTGCCCATCCCTGGGGGACCCTGGTGTCAGCAAGGTGTTGTCTGCTCAGCACCCCACCCATGATCATCATCTGTCGTTGTTCCCCGTTGTCCCAGCCACCTTGGTTCCCTCTCCAGGTGTACCTTCCATGTCCCAGCCTTACCTCAAGTGAAAATGAATAATAGTTGGTGACTGGGGGATTGTTAAAGTAGATCCCTTCAGAGGGGATTGTGATTTTGGAATCCTGTTTTGCTGGGAGCTGCTGAGCGGAAGAAGGAGAAATATCGATTCTCTGTTTCAGTGTCTATATGCGTGTGTGAAGTTTGATTCCTGCAGAGTGTTATGTTTGAAGTGTAAGATGGGAAATGCATGTCTCTGTTGGTCTCTCCCCAGTGCCCACTGTCTCTTATGCACCTCTGTCCCCTGTGTGCTTCTCCACTGTCTTGCCACAGACCCTTTTTTATGTTTTTTCAGTGAGGGAGGAAAAAAGAAAAACATGTGATGTGGTAAAATGCTTCTGTCCGCCTTGGTTCAGCAGAGGTGTCTTGTGATGTTGGGTGAGACACCTTCTCTGTTGCATGAATGCATCTGGTGTGTGTTTTTCTTGCTGGAGAGGTTTGTTTTGTCCCTGTTCCAGAATGTTGGTCCTGCGAAGCAGTGTCCTAATCTGAGTGCTACCGTGATGCTTTAGCCCAGCAATGAACACTTCAGTTGTCTTGAGTTTGTAGAAGTTCTAAAAATGCTCTTATATCTTCTAAATGCTCTCTGTAGCTTGGACTTATCACAGCTCCATTGAATATTTGTCCGTTAACGACATAGTCACAGAGAGTGGTTTGTGCTCACTCCGAGAAGCTTGGGGGTTTAGATCACACTTCTTGAAAGAACTACTGAAATTTCAGGCAGAGAAGCACACAAAGTGCCTCACTTCTATGCATATAGAGAATCTACGGGATAAAACTCAGAGGGCTACATCTTTGGGGTAGATGAACAGTAATGCCAGAGAGTAGGGCTTGTAGGGTTTGTACTTTGTGACTGAAAAGATGGAGTGAATAATTAGGGCCAGGATCTTCGTGGCTTGCTTTGAAAACCTGAGTCTTGTTCTTACCGAAACAACTGGTTCCTCCCTCGTTAGTCTTTGCAAAAGCAACTTGAGTGGATAGACCATGGAGATCAAACTATCTGCTAGCTCCAAGATGGGTGACCTCCCCGGCATGCATGCAGCTACCTGGCCGACGAACCCTGGATTCCTTCCTGCCCATCAGTACAACGCTGCGGTTATTTTCAAATAAACAGCAGATTGAGGAGGAGAGCAAAGGGAATAATTAAGGGATTATCTCTCTAGCTTTGAAGCGTACAAATGAGTAGAAGGCTGCTGAGATTAATTGCTAAAGTGAAACTGAAACATTTAATCAGTCTTAAAAGCTGTGTGTTGCAGGTGTAACGCAGAGCACCAGACAATATTGCCCAGTGTCGAGTGGCAAGCCCGGGCTTAATTTGCCCTGCGCCAAGTCAGGCTCCCTGTGACTCGCATACTAAAAGCTGCTGCGCTTTCAGAGCCACCAACAGGCTGTTTGTTATGAAACAGAAGCGCTGAGAGCAAGCCAGCGTTTTAGGATGGTGGGAGACGTTTTCGTTGCTGTGCTGTGTCTGTATTGACTCGCTTGGCTCACAACTGGCCGTAGAAATCACGCTGCTCTTAGTGTGACTTGCGATCAGGTGCGTGTTGCGGTGGTCTAATTTTTGCAGAAGTTGGGTCAAATCTGTCCCTAGCATTGCTTAAGCAAACACAGAGCTCTTCAGTGTGAAGAAGTCCAAATGTTCCCTTTGCCTGTGATTTGGCTGGTTGAAGTTGTGCATCCTTCAGGCTGTCCTGGCTGGGAATGTAGGTACTGTCCCCTGCCTAGGCAGTACATATGTCGGTAAACCAGTTGCTACAAACTTTACATATGAGTGTGAAGAACATGTCTTTGCTGATAAAAACGTGGTGGTCTGCAATGGAAAAATGTCCAAACTCCTCCATTTTGCCCCATGCCTATGTGTCTGGGTGTGAAAAATCCCAGCCCATCCTGAAATGAAGGTGACTCGGGATGTTCTGGGCCACTCATCATCTGTGTTCATCACCTTGACATTGGATGATAGTATCAGAAAGGTTTTCTGAAGCCTGCAAGACAAACATGTCTGCTGGTGTGGAAAGGGTTTTGCGCTCAGGACCACATGAAGGTCTGGGTTGTGGCTTGGCCCTTCCCAGGTGTCTTTTAGCCCACCCTGTGTGGATATGGAAAAGTAAGTTTATGGAGTTAAGTCTAATTTCAACCAAGTCAGTATTCATAAAGCTTAGATATTCTTTTAGCTCTCAAGCAGTTCTCAAGTGAGATGCCCAAGCTGGTTGCCCTGAGTGCTGCCGTTTGTACATCAAACCCCATTTGCTGCAGTCCCAATGTTCATTGCAACCTGACGGTATAGCAGAAGCTTGATGTGGGAGGGTGTGCTTTGCTCAGGGACACAGGGCTGAGATGTGTGACAGCTTCCAGAGCTGTGCCAGAGGAGCAAACTCGTCCCACAGCACTCAGAAACGATAACATGTATGGCAGATCCTCTGTACGAGTAAGGGAGTCTACCAGAGACAGGAGATGCTGGAGAGATGCTGGGAATTGTGGAAGGAGAATCACTTCTCTGCGCAGAGCTCCCTAAATCCTGACTCACCTTAGAGTCCTGTCTCCAAGAAGTACCTATTATGGTATGATAGATGGTCTTCAAGGTGTATCACCTCTTTGCGCAGAGCTCCCTAAATCCTGACTCACCTTAGAGTCCTGTCTCCAAGAAGTACCTGTTATGGTATGATAGATGGTCTTCAAGGTGTATCACCTTGAAGATGTGCTCTGCTTCTATGTGGATGCCTGTAGTGCCCATGGGACCCTGTGGCGAGGTGCTACCACATCCTTCTAGTCCAGGAGAGCTGTTGGGCGATGCTGAAATTCCTCTGTACGGTTTTTCCCCATCGGGCGCCACATCCCTTGGGATCTCTGTGTCAGCACAGGAAACGTCAGTAATTAGCAAAGCCTCGCTGAGCTTTTGCTTGGCTGACAGACGCTATATATTGAGATGCTTTTATTGTTGTCAGTAAGAAGAGTGATTATGCAGATCATTTTCTTTCGGTGGCTGTGTGAGACTAACGCAGAAGCAAAAGCCTGGGGGCAGGATCTCGCCCTCTTTGAGGGGACAGATCAGAGCCAGTACTTGTATGTGAATTTTAGGAGACAGCATATCCAAGACGAGCCAGCCCTCAAGCAGAATGTCTGCTCCATTACTGTCCTGCCTCCCCTTGGTGCAGAGCCCCAGAAAGCAGCTTCCCCAGAAGAAGAGGTAATGTGGCTCGGGAAGAGTTCTCTGGAAGCCTCCAGGCTTGTGCTAATAGCCCACTAAGGATCCATCCAGACATTTGGCAGATTAATATTTTGTTTTCTGTCGACTTCCTATGCAACTTACGGGAGGGCTGACAGTTCCTGAGTGGGAGCTCTCCTAAAGCAAATCTTGGCTTGTTTGGTGTTACTTGTGGACCCAGACTCAAAGCATAGAATCATAGAATGATTTAGGTTGGAAGGGACCTTAGAGATCATGTGGTTCCAACCCCCCTGCCATGAGCAGGGACATCTTCCACTAGACCAGGTTGCTCAGAGCTCCATCCAACCTGGCCTTGAACACTTCCATGAGCATCCTTTGTAGCTTTGCATACCCAGGCCAAGGAAGGGAGAGCTCAGCCTCAGCTCCTTGATTAGTGACTTTAAGGACAGGTAGAAGATGTGGGTAACATCTTCCTCCTGCTCCGTAGTTGTCCATCAGTCTGAGTTTTCCTGCACGGGGTTAGTTACTATCCCCAAAGGAAGTAGGTGAAGTAATGTTTCCCCTCCTGAGAGCTAGGGTGCAAAACTTGCTCTCTGCCAAATTCAGGTTATTCCTGTACAGAAGAAGAAAGAACAGCTAAATGTTTCTCCAGTGCTGGGCACGATGTGGAGCTGAGTTTGCCCTGCCATGGGTCAGGGAAGGGTCTGGCTGCCTCGTTCGCCTGCCTCTGAGCTTTGCTGGCTGGCCCTGAAAGTATGGGGTCCGCAGCATCGGTTCCTCCCTGCTGCTGCTTTTGCTGTAAGGCAAACCATCAGCCTCACATGACGTAGTATTAGGCTGCAGTGGGGAGGAGCGAGCCCTGGCCCGAGATGTCTCCCTGGCGAAGCTCTCCCATGGTCCTGGTCCTGTCCAGTTCTGCAAGCTGGCTGACAGCCGGGCCCTTCAGCTGGCTGCGCTGAGGGGAGTCGCTGCAGGGGGTTTTGATGCTGAGCTCCAGAGAGCTGCCACGATGGGCAGGTTGGGTTGACCAGCAGCTGCCACAATGGGCTCGCCTCTCCAGCTGCCAGCTCTATCACTGTCTGGGGTGACCTGTGGTCTTCCCCCAAGCCAGCACGAGTGCTTGTAGGATAGCTACGATTTCGCTGGGGCAATGTAAGAAGGAAAAAATAATGAAGTCCTGGGTAGATCTCAAAGAACTGAATGGGAATCACTGTACTTAGTGTGGCAGCAATGCTCAGGGTTATGGGGGATAGCAGAGGTGAATCTAGGTCTTCTGCTCCACATAGGGTGCGCTGACCCACGGCCCTGCCATGGCTCTGCCCTTCTTCATCTGACCGTAGACAGCTCTTCTGTGCTGCAGCAGCCTCTGGAGCTGTGCGTGGTAACAGCCAGCTTGAGGAAACACTGCCATTTCCTCTCAAATGGGGAAAATGAGGCATGAGATCACAGGAAAAATTAAGGCATATTTAAAAAACGACTGATTAGCTGACGTGAAGCTCTTTAGTCACCCGTGGGATGACAGCGGGTTTGACGTGATGTATGAGAGTCATTTGGTTTGGGTGAAGATGATGGGGAACCACAGGGCTGGGTGTGCTTGACTGGTGGGAGGCGAAGCAAAGCCCCTCTGTCTTGGCCATGGGTATAAACCGTAGTAGGGGCTGCTTCGCGCTGCAGATGGGCCAAGGGGAAATGTCAGCCGCATTAGTGACTGTTCAACTCCTGCATGGACCAGCGTGGGGCTGCCAGGTGGGAAAGTCAACATATTGAGATGCTGAATCCCTTGCTTTGGGTGAAATTGGTGCCTGGTTTAGCTGGATAGGCTTCGGTGAACGAGGCCACCCAGGTGAGGGCTTGGGGCGGTGCTGGCGATCGCTGTACAGGTGCAGGAAACTCATTCGATCCCAGCCCTGGTTGTTTATGGCTCTTTGAGGCTGAACAAGCAACTGCAGCATGGGTGCGCCAGCGCCTCTGAACATCTCGGCTACCCACAAGGAGAAGCATCTGAGAAAAGCGCTGCCTTGCTGTGGTATTCGTCTGTGGTTTTGTGGAGACTTTGGAGAACACCACCAGCTTTGCATAGCTCTGTTCTCTTTCCTTTAAGAGCCCTTTATCTGCCAAGGGTCTCATCATCTGTCTTGCAAGGCTGGTGTTGCAATCAATGGCTTCCAGGAACTTGTTTGAAAATGAAATGAAAATCCTATTGATTTCGTCTCTAGACCAAGCCTTTTCCTTGCTCGCTCTTCTTTGTAAATCCAGTGATGGACGTGGATAGGTGGCAGGGTTTAACTGAGGTTTAGCCCTTCTTGTGTTGCACTTTACGTTCCTGAGATCACTCGAGCAAGCTGCTGGGTGCTCTCAGTTTGGCTTGAGCCAGAATGGAGGAGGCTCAAGACTTGCCCGAGCAAGCTCCCTGCCTCGTTGGGTGTTTAGCCGTGTCGTCCCTGGGTTGTGCAGGATGCCAGTGCGGGAGTACCACAACCATTTGCTGGTTTTCATCTTAGTCTCGTTCGAGTGCTACAGGGGCTCGGATATGACTGTGAGTAGATCGAAGTTACTATTGAGCTCAATTCATGGCAGCAGACCCTGAGCTTCCGGTTGCCACCTCTGCGTGCCATTGCTATGCACCTCTGTAGCTGTGTGTCTTCACGTGATTCTCTGTTCCTTCCACACCAGACAGGCCTACAGTAGCTTCTTACAAGTGCTAAGCGTTGGGGAAATTGTCTGCTTCGCAAGCAGCAGCCTCTTTTGACTCCTAAGCTTTGCTGTATTTCACGGACGTGGTGTTTTTAGTCTGTGTTTAGTGCTGGCAGATGGTTAGAAGCGTATTCTGTGACTTGATCTTGTTTCCCGTGTTACTGTAAGGTGCAAGGCAGACTCCGATGGTGTAGCTGTTACAAGAGGCTTCTCTAGCTTTTCCTGGGACTGCTGAGCATTGACAAACTTTGTAAAGGGATTTTCCTTCCTGCTTGTTGCAGGTGGTGAGTGCAGGTTGTTCTTTTCCTCCTTCGCTTGTGGAAATTCCCAGCGGTGTGACTGGTTTCTGTTGGACTTCTATGGTCTTGTCTGTCTGCTTCAGAGTGAGTGGAGGGAGGCATATATTGTGGGTAAAAAAAGGTCTAAAGAGGAGTTCATGCAATTGTGTTGACTTTGCATCTTAATAGCAGTGCTGCAACAGACTGTGGGTTGGTAACTAACACTTTACACAACGGATTGATTATAGGCTTTTATAGTTCAAATCAATTAGATTGATAGGTGAGTCTAGTTGGTCTCCAAAGTGTTCATTTATGTCAAAACAGCTGATAGGTAGCAACTGTTTCCTGTCTTTGTTCACCTTTTCTAGAACTGCTTGTAATAATGATTTATTTTTTATTACTCCTTGCAAACAGAGTATGGCCTTTGCCCCCTCCCCAGGGCCTTGTGTTTCAAGACAGATGGTCCGTCACTCTGAGGGCAGATGAAGGGGAATGAAGTTCGTGCTTCGTTTGTGCTTGAGGTTTTTTGTGCAGCTTCATAGGTCCACAACTACGTAACGCCCCTCCTGACGAACCCTGCTGAAGCAACCCGTGGAGCTGACTGCGTGAGCGCAGGCTGGGGGTGTGTGCTAGGAGGGTCATGTGGAAGTGAAAAATCTCCTTCGGGCTGTTTTGGTCATCCCCAGGTATGCCCAGAAACAGACTTCCACGTGACTCCGCCCGTCTCGTTTTATCACATAAAAGGTTTCCGGAGGAATGGGTTTTTCATCTCTGATTGCAGGTCATCCTGAGCTGCAGCTTGTCTGCCCTGTCATCAGTGGAAATCACTAATGCGTTCTGAAGTGTTGTTAACTCTGGATGCATTTCAGGGCAGAACTAACTATTCATTAACTGCCTCTCCTTGCGGATCAATCAGCGTCTGCTGAGAAAGAGAAGAACAGCTTGAAGGATGATTGATTTATTAAGTGGTATATTTGGCATGTCTCTGCCAGGCAGTCGAAAGGAAAGCTCCTGTGCTGTTTTCCCCTTGGGCCCAAAGTAGTGGATCAGCCGGTCGGGTACCCCAGCGTATCGTTGCTGTAGTAGCAATAATGACTAAAAATAGCCTGCAGCATCCTGGCTTTGCGGCAGCGCTGTCTTGCATCATTTGATGGTTTCATTGTCCTTTTCAGTACGTTCTGCGAGGCTCCTTCATGCTGGGCAGAACAAAGCCTCCATGCTGGCTCCCAGAGACTCCCATGCCGGAGTGTTTCCTCCTGTAATGAGGCAAACAGATCTTCCTAAGCGCGGTGCAGAGGAGGTGATGGGGGATACCTTGGGTGCTCTGTTGCAGATGGATGCTCAGCAAAAAGCTTATTTGATTGACAATGAGATGGCTTTGCCAACGACACCAAGCTGTGTGGTGTGGTTGACATGCTGGAGGGAAGGGGTGCAATTCAGAGGGACCTTGACAGGCTGGAGAAGTGGGCCTGCATGAAGTTCAACAAGGCCAAGTGCGAGGTCCTGCACGTGGGTCGGGGCAATCCCAAACACAAGTACAGGCTGGGCGGAGAGTGGCTTGAGAGCAGCCCTGAGGAGAAGGGCTTGGGGGTACTGGTGGATGAGAAGCTCAACATGAGCCGGCAATGTGCGCTTGCAGCCCAGAAAGCCAACCGTATCCTGGGCTGCATCAGGAGAAGCGTGGCCAGCAGGGCGAGGGAGGGGATTCTACTCCTTTACTCTGCTCTCGTGAGACCCCCCCGGAGTCTCGTGTCCAGCTCTGGAGCCCCCAACATAAGCAGTACATGGATGTGTTGGAGCGGGTGCAGAGGAGGGCCACAAAAATGATCAGAGGGCTGGAACACCTCTCCTACGAGGACAGGCTGAGGGAGTTGGGGCTGTTCAGCCTGGAGAGGAGAAGGCTCTGGGGTGACCTTAGAGCAGCCTTCCAGTACCTGAAGGGGCCCACAGGAAGGATGGAGAGGGGCTTTTCACAAGGGTGTGTAGTGATAGGACAAGGGGGAATGGCCGCAAACTAAAAGAGGGCAGATTTAGATTAGATGTTAGGAAGAAATTCTTCACAATGAGAGTGGTGAAACACTGGCCCACATTGCCTGGAGAAGCTGTGGCTGCCCCCTCCCTGGCAGTGTTCAAGGCCAGGTTGGACGGAGCTCTGAGCACCCTGGTCTGGTGGAAGATGTCCCTGCTCATGGCAGGGGGGTTGGAACCCGATGATCTTCAAGGTCCCTTCCAACCTAAACCATTCCATGATTTCATGACTTTTAACATGCAAGAGAGCCTGCAACCTGTCCCAGAGACTGCTGCTGGCTGGTCGCTGCTTTCCATCTCGCTTTTCCTCCCCATCTGTTGTGGTTACGGTTCCTTGGGGTGCCTTTGGTGTAGAGACCCTCTTCTTGCTGTGTGGACCCAGTAGGTGCCTTGCTGAGGGGACTTCTGGCCGTTAACAGCAATAACTGTGGCAACAGTACTGGTTAGGCTGCTCTGAGCTTTGCTGTAGCCGGGGAATGATTCTTTAGAAACACCCGTGTTGGCAGCAGCAGCGGTTATTTGGTGGTGAGGTTTAAAACAAGCTGCTCTTCATGTTGGAGTGAATAATGTGATGATTTACTAGTGTCTGAAGGTAGCTTGTGAACACTGCCTTGGAGAAACACTTCAAAATGACTGTTGCTGCTCTGCATTTTGCTCTAGCACTGGACATACCAGCGTGGGGGCTGACAGATGGCCTTTCCCCAGCTGGCGGAGAGCAGCGCACCTCGTAGGAGATGCCGTTAGCTTCCTGACAGCAAACACCTCTGAGCAACGCTCCTGACTCTGAGCTAGTGGTCGCTCTGCAGGAGACACAGCCAAAAGCATGTGGTGGGGAGGGCTGGATCCGGCTGGTGGTGACTTCTCTGGTGTTCCTGAGATGGGGTAGCCTAGTGAAGTGACTCCCTTCTCCGGCGGCAAAGTGGTGATAGCAGGTCTTTGCATGCTGTTTGAAAAAGAAGAGTAGATGGGCAGTGGGGTATGGTAGTAGCAGGAGCAAAAGAATTCCTTATGGCACATCGATGCAGAGGTGCAATAACACCCTTTTGAGTGAGGAGCTCTGCTTTCACGGCGTGCTTGTGTTATCAGTGAAAAAGCAGCAGGACCTGTCTCTCTTCAGCTGTGTTCGAAGCAGGGATGAGAGCAAGGCACTGGCTTCTGGCAAACTGGGCAAAGGAAATGAAACTTACTTTCCGTGCGACCTGAATAGTCCAAATTTGACTGTTGTGCGTTCCTAACAAGATTTAAAATCCAAATTCAGCCAAGAGGGAGTGATGGGTAAAGGCAGAATATGTCTCAGTGAAGATGTAGAGCAGCAGGGTGCTGTTTTGTTTCTATTCGGCCTAATCAATCTGGCTACCAGCTTCCTACTATTTAGAGGAGCAATCAATGAAGGAAAGCATTAGCTGGTGAATACTAGGAAAACATTCTTCATATAACCCAAAATTTGTTTTGAAATCTTGTTCAAGGGTTTGTTCATCTATTCATTGAGCTAGACTTTCCGGCTAAACAAAATTTGTCTTTCTGTTTAAGAGCAATTTGTACTGTCTGAAAACTATTCCCTCTTGCACCAGGCTGATCATGTAGCATTAGAAGAATTCAAAAAGATGCTTTAACTCTTCTGCAAATTCCCTCTTTTTCTTTTTCCTGCACAACAGGCACCACAGAGGATGACCCAATGTTAGATTTGGTGCTTCAAGGTAGTGAAAAGTTAGAATCTGCCAGCATGCCTGTGTCCATAGTCACAGAATCACAGAATGTTTGGGGTTGGAAGGGCCCTCTGTGGGTCACCCAGTCCAACCCCCTGCCAAAGCAGGGTCACCCAGAGCAGGCTGCACAGGACAGCGTCCGGGCAGGTCTTGAATATCTCCAGAGAAGGAGAATCCACAACCTCCCTGGGCAGCCTGGGCCAGGGCTCCGTCACCCTCAGAGTGAAAAAGTTCTTCCTCATCTTCAGCTGGAACTTCCTCTGCTGCAGTTTGTGCCCATTGCCCCTTGTCCTGNCACTGGGCACCACTGAAAAGAGTCTGGCCCCGTCCTCCTGACACCCACCCTGCAGATATTTGTAAGTGTATATTAGGTCCCGTCTCAGTCTTCTCTTCTCCAGGCTGAAGAAGCCCAGCTCCCTCAGCCTCTACTCATAGGAGAGATGCTCCAGTCCCCTCCTCATCCTCGCAGCCCTCCGCTGGACTCTCTCCAGTAGCTCCTCATCTTTCTTGAAGTGGGGAGCCCAGAACTGGACATCGTATTGCAGATAGGGCCTCACTAGGGCAGAGTAGAGGGGAAGGAGAACCTCCCTCAACCTGCTGCCCACACTCCTAATGCAACCCAGGATCCCATTGGCTTTCTTGGCAGCCAGGGCACACTGCTGGCTCATGTTCAACCTGTCATCCACCAGGACACCCAGGTCCCTCTCCACAGAGCTGCTCTCCAGCAGGTCCGCCCCAAGCCTGTACTGGTGCATGGGGATGTTCCTCCCCAGGTGTTACGTAGTCATGCAGATGGATGCTGGAATAAAGCAGTGGTGTTTCTGCTGCATGGAAGAGCATCGTTCAGGAGTGCCAAACCCAAAGCATCTGCTCTACGGCTGCATAAAAAGTCTAGCTTTTAATTTCGGGTTCAGGCATTGCTTCGCTTGGGTTGCAGAGCGCTGTGTCCTGCCATCGGTAGGAAATGTATCAAAGCATGTAGGAAAGAGAATTGACAGCCTGTAATAGGATCATGTTGTGTAAATAATGATAGGGCAGATGCATTTAGATTCAGTAAATGTGCTTTCATGGCAGCAAAGCATCCTGAACTACACACCATGGACATTACCCTGTCAAGTGAAATACCTAGTACTACATCACTGTTACAGTACAGAGGTCTTTTTTTTCAAACTTATATATTAAACAACCAAGAGTCTTAAATGAAATGTCACATCTAATTTGGCATCCGAGGCATGAAGCCTGCAGCTGCCCTTGGCCAACCATGGCAGCTCTGCTTTCCGTGTGGGTTCATCTGCCTGGCAGACAGCTCTGCGGCTTCCTCCTGGCTCGCTGGCATCTGTGCACACTCTACCCCGGACTGGGGGTTTGTACCTTCAGAACGATGCCAAATACTTCTCTTGGTGGTAGAAGGTGCTCTAGAAAACCCTTCAGCCTGCGAAAGAGTCCTTGGTACTTGCGGCCAAGAGCGTAAGGGTGGCTGTGTCCCCAGCTCTTCTCCGGGAGAACAGCAATAGGCGATGCTTAGCAAAGCGTGCAGAAACAGGCAGGGCATACGCTTTTTGTCCCCCGTGGGCTCTGGAGTTAGCATTTTCTTGTGCTGGAGGCTTTATTCTCATCTTTGTTTAATAGCTTCTGATGGTTTTATCTTCCAAGAATTTGTCCGTTTGCTCTCTGGATTTCCAGCTGTTAGCCTCTACAGCCTCCTAGGGCAGTATGTTCCGAAGGAAGGAATATTCGCTGGAAAAAGACAACTACTTGTGTGTTACTTCTAACTAATAGCATGGTTTCAAGCTTTCGGGTTCCTGCTTTGTGACAAATCATGACGAATTTTTCTTCATTTACCTTTCCCAGGCTGTTCATGCTTTCACAGACCTCTCCCTCGTGATTTCTACGTTGAGGAATCCTTTTCAGTCTTCATGTAGAAGCTGCTCCATACTTTTAATTGCTCTTTCTACCCTTCTCTGTTTAATTTCAAATATTTCAGCTTGTTTTCTGAGATCAGAACTATACCAAGTTTTTCAAGACCCATGTGGCTGTGGGTTTAGACAGTGAAATGATGATCATTTTCGTGGTGTTTGTTTCATAGTAGTTTGTCGTCTTGCTGGTTGTGGAGCGTTAGCTCGCGTTTCCATGAACCCGAGTTGTACTTGCTCGAAGCACTGTGCACGTCTCCTGTTTCTTGGGTCCTGGTTCCTCCTCTTGCCGGTGTACACTGAGGATTCAGCGGAGGGGAAAGGCAATGCTGATGAAGCACACCTGCCTCTGTAACTCTTCTGAACTTCAGCTATTTTTGTATGCTGAGCTGTCCGTTACGGAAAGCAGATTGTCCAGTCACTGGAAACATTGCTGGTTTTCTTGCAATGTAACTCATCTCTGGCCATAAATCCCTGCCACTCCAGACTCCCTTAAGAGCAGAGAAATCGAGGTTATACAGGCATGAAGGCTGAATTCTCCGTGTGTGGAGATGAATGAATGACTGTAGAAATCCACTATTTGAAGGGTGAGTCTTGCTTCATTCCCCAACCCCCCTCCAAAAGAGGGGGCTCTCTCCCCTCCCCAGAATGAAAGTGATTTTGCTGTGTTGTGTTTGGCTTAGGATTGAAGGAGTCCATCTAGCAAACTTGGTTGGGAAGAATGGCGGTTTGAAAGCTCTGGAAGTGAAGAAGCCTTTGGTGGGAGTCTGCTCTGGAGGGTGAGATGCTGGCAGGTACTCCAGTGTGACTCTGATCATCATCAGTTGAAGTGCTCAGCCAGGGGCTCTCTCCTCTTCAGCTCAGTCTGAGGTGGAAAGCAAAGATGCCCTTGCTTTGGTCATTGAATAGTTTGGGAATACTCGGTGTAGACTTGCTCACTCGGGCTTAGGCAGCAGGATCCAGGCTGAAGAAATGGGCTTGCAGGACTGTAATGGGCAGGTTGGTGTGGGATGTGCCTCACCGGTCTTATTTCGACGTACCTTCACAAACCCACAGCAAGCGAGGGCACTGCTGCTGCAGCACAGTTATGTTCTCTTCTCTGTCTCTTCCTGCTATGGGCTGTCACTTCACTAATTCCTCTGAACCCCCCTTTTCTGCCAGTTTGCCCCCAGGCATCTTTACTTGTCAGCAGCAAGGGATGGGGAGGGACCCAACACTGGTGGTGTGCCTGCAGGAGCCCCTGGACAACCCACGACTGAGGTGGGACTCCCCAGGGTGACCCGAATGATGTGGAATTCCCTGTGACCGGAGTGGGATGGCAACCCAAAGGCCACCTGGGCATGTCTGAAATACCTTACTGTGAAGACTGTCACCTTGAGGATAAATCTCTACAAACACACTCAGAAAGAAGGTGCTGAAGGTGGTGTCCAGGACATCCTCATGCTGTATGCGTGCAGCTGTTGGGATGTGATGAATGTACTGGTCCTCGGAACTGCTAAAACAGCTAAAAGCTGTACCTTGTTACAGCTTGCTCTGTTCCTTGTACTGCCATTAGCAACTGAGATGAGCAAAGGACTCCCCTTTGCTTTCTTCCAGGTGAAGATATTCACACAAGCCTTTATGGAGCAGCTGTAGATGTCAACATCAGACTAGAGGGGAACTCCTTAACAGTTGAGAAGACTTACCTCACGCTGTCAAACCACAGATCCATCGTCATCCGCAACCGGAGTGAAATCATCGCCCACTTCCAGTGGAAGGCTTTTGTTACTCAGGAAGAGGAGGATCAGCAGAAGCTGAGGTTGGTTTGAAAGATTTGTTTCAGTAAGATACGCTGCCCAAGGGTAAAACTAACGCATGGCCTCAGAGGGGTGTTGGTGCTTTGGAGTGGTTTAGGACAAGTGAACCAGCCACAGTGTCTGGGTATCTGTCCCTGGGCTTTCAGGGTGATGTAGCTTAGCATTTCCCATTCCAGTTCCACCCAGACTCCAGCTGAGGTTGATGTTCTGGGAAGGAAGGCTTGATTGCAATGACTGGATAGTAAATTGGTGTTTTGTGGGAGCACAAACCACTGAGGTCCAGAGATCTCCAGGCTACAGAAGGGTTCATGAGGCTGAGGAAAGTGTCAGGACGCATTACATGGGACTTCATGTAGCTGCAGGTAACACAACTATGATGATAGTCAGAGCAGTTTCTTCCACTCCAGTTTTGATAAGATGGCAGGCTCTTTTCCAGCGATGTGCAGGGGAGGGTGCTTTGTTGGCCCAGCGAGTTTGAGGCCAGCCTGCTGTAGGGTGGTGGATTGCCTTGCACCGTCCTGGTTTCCAGCACAGCGAGGTATCCCTGCCCTGCCTTGGAGGCTGGGGAGAGGTTGGAGGCGGAGGGTTCTGCAGGGAAGGTAGGGCAGTGCAGGACCTGGAATTGCCTTTGGGCTTCAGCCCACCAGAGGTGGTGAGAGATGGGGCAGGTCCTTTGAAGGGTGGCTTTGGTGAAGCTTTGAAATTCCCATTTCAGGCAGCAGAGAAGCGCTGACAGCCCCAGGGAGAGTGAACTGGAAATGGCGCTTAAAAGCTGGGGTGATTTAGGGAATCCTTGTGCGACTCTTCAGCCTTGGATAGGTATAGGAGTTAGTCCGAACCTATAGCTGATCAGGAAACTGCCTCAAACTGGAGCACTTTTTAAGGGCTTCTGAGCAAATAAAGTTCAACATAATTAGGTCAGAAATGCCTCGAAGGCCAAAACTAGTTTTCCACTGTTCTCTATTTTTAATTACACAGTGTGTGACTTCTGTGCAGGCTCAGTGTGTTCAAAGAAAAATCTCATTACCTTCTCTTCGTACTTCCCTGGACCATTCCTTTACCATCTCTTCCCATCTGCGTGTCTCAGACTGGACCCTGAGCAATCCTCTTTCCCCTCAGAAGCAACCAGGTTTCCCCACAGTTAACTTCAACCCCATTTTTTTCCAATTACATTTGATCTTGTACCAGTTTGTGTCCTGGACTCTGACCAGGACGTTTTATTCTTCCTTGCTTGCAATCTTAGGGATGGAGTCATAGCTCCAAGGCCACTGTCCTGCTGTCAGAGAAGCTTTTGAGATTTCAGAGCAGAAGAAATGGGCTTGCAGGACTGTAATGGGCAGGTTGGTGTGGGACGTGCCTCACCGGTCTTATTTCGACGTATCTTCACAAACCCACAGCAAGCGAGGGCACTGCTGCTGCAGCACAGTTAAGTTCTCTTCTCTGTCCCTTCCTGCTATGGGCTGTCACTTCACTAATTCTCCTTCTTCCTTACTTATGGAGGACCCTGCACTGGAGTGGGACCCAGAAAGACTTGGATGGTGAGAAGGTCTACCCAGGGGTTTGCTCGCTCTCCCTCCTGCAGGACTTTCTGGGATAGAGTGGTGGAATTGTCTGCTGAGGGTTGCTGGTCTTGGTGGCTGGAGGCTCTCCTCATACATGGCATTGTAGGTCAGCCATGGAGAAACATTTCCTGCCGCGCTCTATGGGGAGCTCGCCAAAGCGAGTATTTTTGGCGCTGGTGACAGCATTTGCCCGAGGCTCTGTCTGTGCACAGTTACTAACATCCATGACTATTTCCTCTCTAATTGTATTTGGATTTAGCTGGGTGATGATAGCTCTGCTGTTTATACTACATCGCCTTGCTTTGCTGCGTACGGAGCCTTCCACTTGCCCCCGTGAGCTGTCACCTGCTGTGGTTCTTCCTGGCCAGGGGCCTGGAGCATGAAGGGGAGACAGCAATGTGCCAGTTAGGAAGCCAGTGCTCCCTTCTCATCTCTTGGTTGTGATTTTTGAGGACTAGAATGATTTCTGCGACAGCTACTATGTAAGGGAGAGATGAACTATGTCAAAGCTCTGCAGAGGACCCCAAAAAGGAGAACGGTGGTGCAAGGCTAGATTTAAGGGTTTGGATTCGGAACTGCTGGTCCTGATGTCTTTATTGGCTGATGCTAGGTGAAGTCTGTTCCTTTCTCAGGGCCTCTTTCCATGTGTAGAAACACATTAATTGCACCGAGGTGGTGTGATGCCTGGATTCGTTAGTTTGCTGTTCAAGGGCTCGGGGATCCTCTAGTGAAAGGCAGCACAGGGAACGGAGGGCAGGTATCATTTGCTTATCCCTGCAGGTCCAAACAGGAAGAAGCGAGAGCGACGCTGGGAATCTGCAGCTGAAACCCAGCTGCTCCCCGTCCTTGGGAAGCACTGCAGTGGGTGCTCCTTGATCTTTGTGATCTGCCTGCCCACAGCAGCTCCGTGGTAGGAAAGGCTGGCTGAGGTTGGTTGGTGGCTTCTCCATCAGTCCTGGCAGTGGCTTAGAGCCACGTTGCTCTCTTGAGGACTGCCAGCTTTCAAAAACCCTCTTCTTAGCTTATAAAGCATGGAGTAAATCTACCTGCCATGCCAGCGAGCAACAAGGGATAACCTGATCCGTCTGGGACCCCATGGGTCGGGGTCAATCCCTTGCTGGGCTGCTGCTGTTCCTCCCCGTGCGCCTCGCTGCCCCTGCACTTATACGACAGTCTCTGCAAAGATGTCGCTTATTAAATTCTCCGTGTGGTTTGCCTCTCCCCTGGCTGCAGGCAGTGTTGCAGGCTGCAGAGGCAGGAGGAGGACGAGACAGCTTATTTTCTCAAGGAGTGCACGGTGGACCCCACTGTCCGAGAACGCCTTTCCCTTCTGTCCCGCGCCTTCCAGAACCAGAGAGCGAAGGTGCAAGGAGACTCCATGCTTTTCTCTGACGATATCTTCACCATTGAGCCAGTGGTAAGCCATAGCTGACAACCCCTCTTCCTCCTCCTCCTCAAATGAGGTCGCTTGGCAGATCCCCACATCAGCTGGCTTGATGCATAAAGAGAGAAAACAGGTTTCTAGTGAGGCTGGCAGAGCTTGTTGCAAAAAGCATTTCTGAACTGCGGGCTCCTGACAGGCAGCGAGAGCCTGCCTGAAGCTGAGCTCTGCTGCACGGGCTATGGATTAAGGG
>Ga0065711_1008350_pt1 | contig 18248 bp, 21 predicted proteins | sample Hoacrofraction12_FD_59098 | JGI IMG/M metagenome (GOLD analysis project Ga0065711, IMG submission 59098) | Hoatzin crop microbial communities from Cojedes, Venezuela - Epithelial fraction 12 v2 (version 2) | ecosystem: Host-associated > Birds > Digestive system > Esophagus > Crop | place... | reverse complement strand
ATTTGTGATAGCTGTGGGGCGCGGGGCTGCGTGCTGTGGGTGCCCCCCTCATTTGCCGTAAAGGATGTCGCCCCATGGCTGGGGTCTGCTGCAGGTCCCATGGGTCCAGCCAGTGCCACTCTCACGTCTTTTCTCTTTCTTTCCCCTTTTGGGGCAGTTTCTGAGGATCCCGAGCCCCAGGATCGATACCACGGGATTTACTTTGCCATGCTGCTGGCTGGAGTGGGATTTCTTCTGCCCTACAACAGCTTTATCACCGATGTGGACTACCTGCACCACAAATACCCAGGTAGGTCTCCAGCAGCTTGCAGCACTTCCCAGCCACCCCAGACCCGGGGAGACCTCAGCCCCGCTCCCAGGGGAGCTGGACCCCTGCCACCCCCCATCACCTGCCTCTCCGCAGGGACCTCCATCGTCTTCGACATGAGCCTCACCTACATCCTGGTGGCCTTGGTGGCCGTCATCCTCAACAACGCACTTGTGGAGCTGCTGAGCTTGCACACCCGGATCTCCGTGGGTGAGTGGGGGTCCCCACAGATCCTGGCAGCACCGGACCCATGTTGGTCCCCACCACCTGCCTCCATCTCCCACCCACAGGCTACCTCTTCGCCCTGGGGCCCCTGCTCTTCGTCAGCATCTGCGACGTCTGGCTGGAGCTCTTCACCCGCTGGCAAGCCTACGCTATCAACCTGGTCGCCGTTGGGGTGGTGGCCTTTGGCTGCACAGGTATGCGGGGCGGTGGCCAGCCCTGGGGTGAGCACAAGCCCTTCAGATAGGGGTGGGAAAACAGCCCCATCCCCAAGAGCCGTGGTCTCCTGGGACAACCTCCTGCTGTAATCCCTAGAAGCTGACCCTCGCTTCCCTGCTCCATCCCCTCCACCTCCATCCAGGGGGCACCGGCACCAGACTGTGCGTTGGTCCCCATGACCTGGGCCACCACAATGGCTTTGCTCTTTGGGCCACCCTGCACCTGATGGCCGCTCTTGGTGGGAACAGCCATGGTGGGCATCCAAGGAGAGCAAACCCCACCACCGCCACTCTTTGGGCACTGCATCAGCTGTCCAGGAAAGGTGCAGCCCCCCCGTGGCGTGGTGCGTGGGCCCCCACCCAGGGTTTCTTTCCCTCCCTGGCATTTCGGCTGTGGCAATAATCCCTCCTTCTCCCCTCGGCACGTCCATCTCTCCTGAAGTGCAGCAATCCAGCTTCTACGGCTACACGGGGCTGCTGCCCAAGCGCTACACGCAGGGCGTGATGACCGGCGAGAGTAAGTACCTGCACCCGCTGCCCGTGTCCGATGGCGCGGGCTCGCTCGGGGGGGACCCTCCTGCACCTTCTCCCGGGGCCCTGCTGTCCTCAGCACAGCCTGGCCAGGTTGTCAGCAGATGGAGGACCCCCCCAGCATTTCCCCAGGGGTGTTTCATAGTTTCGAAATCACTTGCAAGAGCTGCTGTGCTGCCATGCCGGGGTGAGGTGGGGGGTTGTCTGCAAGGAGTCAGCCCCACTGCCCCAAAAAAATCACTGCTTGTAGCTCCTCCACATCTGGAGGCATCACCTTCATGCGGTGGGGGAGGCTGCTGGGGGTCCCTGAGCTGTGGGGCTCAGCGGGACCCGGTGCTGATAGCTCTCCCATGCCACCAGGCACCGCCGGGGTCATCATCTCGCTCAGCCGCATCTTCACCAAGCTGCTGCTGTCGGACGAGAAGGAGAACACGGTTATCTTCTTCTTCATCTCCATCGGCATGGAGCTGACGTGCTTCATCCTCCACCTCCTGGTGAAGCGCACCCGCTTCGTCCGCTACTACACCGCCTGCTCCCGCAAGGGCCTCCCTGAGACCCGGGGGGCTGGTGACCACGGGACGGGCTACCGCATCCACCACGACGTCACCGCCGAGGACATCCGATTTGTAAGCCGAGGGCGGGTTTCCTCCATGGCCCCTGGGGTCCCTCTCCCCACCAGAGCTCAGCGCTGGTGTCCCCTCTGCTCCATGCAGGAGAACCCGTCCCGGGGGCAGCCGAGCTCTCCGCGGGGCAGCCCAGGTGCCGAAGCTGAGCTGGCTGGCAGCGGCACCTACATGCGCTTCGATGTCCCTCGGCCTAAAATCAAGAGGAGCTGGCCCAGCTTCAGAGGTGGGTGGTTGGCTCAAGGAGGAGGGGGGCAAACCACGCCGACAGGGTGGTTTTGCAGCATTTTGCAGGGCAGAATGAGGGGTTGGTGGCCCAGGGCTTTGGGGAAGGATCATCCCTTTCTCAACAAGCCCAAAAACATGAGGCAATCACATCTTTGGAAGCCACTGTTGGGGTGCAGGGAAGACTTTCAGGCTTTGCAAGGGTAGGGCTGTGGGTTTTGGCTGAGGTGTGCTGCCCGTCCCTGCCAGACATGCTGCTCCACCGCTACGTCGTGTCCCGGCTCATCTGGGCCTACATGCTCTCCATCGCCATGACCTACTTCATCACGCTGTGCCTTTTTCCCGGGCTGGAGTCGGAGATCCACAACTGCACGCTGGGGGAATGGCTCCCCATCCTCATCATGGCCATCTTCAACCTCTCCGACTTCGTCGGCAAGGTAGGAGGCCAACTCCAGCGTGGTGGGGTGGATGTGTCCCTTCCACCGTGCCTCCTTTTTGTGTCCTCCTTCAAACCCGCTTGGCTCCACCAAGGGTCAGCAACCCCCCGATGGGTATCTGAGTGTGAGGTTGCTCTTCAGCACGGCTGAGGTTGGGCTCCTGCCGCAGATGGTCTTGCCACCATCTCATCTTCTCCTTGCTGCCCAATTTTGGGCACTATGTTGCCCTCCCCAGCCTCCTTGCCCCCCCCAATGTGGTCTCTGCCCCTCGCTGCAGATCCTGGCTGCCCTGCCCTACGACTGGAGAGGGACGCACCTCCTCGTCTACTCCTGCCTCCGTGTGGTCTTCATCCCCCTCTTCATCATGTGTGTCTACCCCAACGGGAGTCCCACCTTTGGCCACCCTGCCTGGCCCTGCATCTTTTCTCTCCTCATGGGCATCACCAATGGCTACTTCGGCAGCGTTCCCATGATCCTGGCCGCTGGCAAAGTGAGCCCTGAGCAGCGGGAGCTGGCAGGTAGGACCAAGCCCTCCTGGGAATCCCACACAGGGTGGCCAGAGCGCCCTGACACCCCACATCCCTTCCCGCAGGGAACACCATGACCGTGTCCTACATGACGGGCTTGACGCTGGGCTCAGCCGTGGCGTATTTTGCCTACAGCCTCACCAGTACATCCCACAGTACCTGTTTCTACACCGAGACCTCCAACGGCTCTTTCACGGCGGGGTACTGAGCCCCAGGGCGGGGCGACGGGGATGGGATAGGACCTGCTTCCCACTGTGGTCCCCACCGTGGTCCCCACCGCCCCGCTCAGCCCGTGTCCTCCTCTGGGGAGGGAGCCCAGAGCCAGCAATCTGCCCCGGGGGGGGCAGGGACCAGCATCCCATCGGCATGGGGCTAAACCGCCCATGCTGCCCAGCCAGGGGCACTTTTTGGGGTGACATTTCCCCCCACCCCAGGGGATGGTCCCGTTGCTCTTAGGGGAGCACCCCATCAGCGACGAGCAGCTCTGCAGTGGAGGTTGGAGGGGGAGGTCTTCTCCTTTTGAGCCAAGCCATTGCCAGGAGGACGAAAATACTGCCAAATCCCAAAGGGAACAGGACCAGTGCTGGGGAGGAGGGTGATGGTGGGCTGGGGAGGAAGAGGAAGAGCAAGAGAGGAAGGAAATGCTCCTTCAGGCCCCAGTGGGGCTCAGCTTTCATCGATAGTACTGTAGGTTTCCACCGAGACTGGCTTGAAAGCATGACCCCTCCCCAGATAAGCCAGTTGCTGTGTGAAAGACCCAATTTACTTCTGCTGGCTAAAAAAAACCAATCTAACAAATTTTTTGTTGTTGTGTCTTGGTTTTGACCCCCCCGGACTGCAAGAGAGGCAGGGTCTTACCTGCCCCCCCCACCCTGCAGGTCTGCCCCATCGCAGCGGGGCGGGAGCGGGGGTCTTGAGGCCGTAGCACTGCAGATGCTACCCATGGGCCACTGCTGAGCTTAGGGTTTATTGTGAGGGACATCAGCGAAGCCAACGCCAGGTTAGATGTCTTTGCAACGCCGCCTGCTCGTTAGCTGTGCCACCAGCACCAGCATGGCCCTGGCACTGCAGCTGTTGGGGGGTCTCAGGGTGCCCCTTGGGCTGCTCCCCATCTCCTGGGTCCCCTCTGGCACCTGGACTCGTCACTGGGCCAGCCTGCAATCCACGGGCAGCGAGCGGGAGAGCGATCAGGCCAAGGGCAGCTGGAACCATCTGGAGAACGTGCCAACACCAGAGGCTGCCGCTTCTCAGCCCAGGCCGTGCCACCGCCCAAGGGAGCCAAGCCCAAGGGCTGGAGGCGGTGGGAGCGGCAGGCAGCGAGTGCCCAGCTCGAGACCCCCAATCCAGCCCCACCAGCACCCGGGGGGCTCAGCTGCCAAGCACCCGGCTGGTGGAACCACAGCTCACCCCAAAACGAGCCAACCCAGGGTTTCACCCTCAAGGCCTCGTCCCCGCAGGGCTCAGGAGCTGCCGTGAGCACAGGGGCAGGGGAAGGACTCGCACCTCCCGCCCCAGGGGCCCAGCGAGCAGAGACCTCCGCTCCGGGGTCCCCTCCCGTCCGCCAGTGCCACCCCACACGGGGACAGACGGACGGACAGAAGGACGGGCGCTCCCCGAAGAGCAGCACCTGGGTTGGGTCTGTCCCCGAGCAGGAGGCAGGGGCCGAGCCAGAGAGCAACCACTGCCACCAAGGGGAGAACAACCCCGCGGTCAGGACAAGCGAGACAAAGAAAGATGCTTCGTTGGGTTGCTTTTTTTCAATTAATTTTTTTTTTTTTTATGAAAAAAGATCACACGGAGTTCTCCAACAAACAGAATGCCAAAAAAATCGTTTTAAACAAAACATAAACAAAACAAAACAAAAAAAAAAAAGACAAAAACCTGGCTCTCCTTTCCTCTCGATTGTCTGAAATATCCTTGTGTTCCATAGAAGGCAGTGGGTTTTAAGTGCTTTCTATTTAACATTAGCATAAAATCTCTCTCGCGCGCTCTCTCTCGCTCTTTAAAATAGGCTCACACAATTTGCTTCTAGAAGTACAGTACACTTTGAGCGTGGGGGGTGTGCCTGTTCCCAGATCATTTACAATCACAATCCAACAGGAAATAAAAAATAATATTCTAAACGTCAGACTGTGTTCATTTCTCTCGGGTTTTTTTTTCCTTTTTTTTTATAATTTCATAATTTTTTTCACAGTTTTAAAAAGTTTATATTTATATATATATATTTATATTTATATTTATAATTAAAAAGTTGAATCCATTTAAAGACTTATAATACAGGAGGGCTAACGAGTCTTTTGGTACATTAAAACTGTACAGGCTAGAACCGTCGCTATCCGCCGCGCCGGTGCCCCGGGGTGGAGATGGCACGGGCTCAGCACCATGTGGTTCCTTTAAAGGACGAGGGGTAACTTCGCAGCGGCGTCCCTCTCCCCCGAGCCGCCGGTCCCCGGTCCGCAGCCGGTACCGGGGCGGATAGTTTTCCAATCCGTCCTTGTCTTCAGCGTCTCCCCACGGGAGCCTGGGCCGTCGCTCCCGGCCGAGCCGGGCCCCGCTCCGCGTCCTAGCGATCTGTAGTGCCAGTCGGTAGCTGCAAAGTTCAGTGCGTCTCTTGGGAGGTTGGTTTTTTTCGTGTTAAGTGCAAAGATGTTGCATCGTCGCGTGGTTCTCCGCCGCGTCCCTTCCAGCTGGGTGCAGCCCCGGTGCGGTGACGGCGGCACCGTGGGTCCGGTGGGAGCGAGACGGTGGGTCAGCTCCGGAGGGAGGAGGCAGAGATGGTGGCGGCTCCCCAGGAGCTGTGGGGAGGTTGGCCGGCTGGATGGAGCAAGCTGGACGGTCCCTTCCCCGAGGCCAAAGCGGCGGCGGGGCTCTGGCGGTGGAAACGCCACAGGTGGGCACGGCCGCGCTTCGCACTCTGTCCCCGCTCCCTTCGAACGACGAGCGAGGGCTTCTCAGGAGCTCCACGTCTCTGCCCGGGCAAGGCGAGGCGGGCACAGCCGGGTGAAGGATGCCAAATCCAACGGCCTGCGGTCCCCTCTGCTCCACGCACCGAGCAGCAGCTCTTCCCCGTCACTCCCTGGCCCCCTTCGCCGCAGCACGCTCCCAGACGAGCTCTTTGTTCGCCAAGTGTCACCCCCAGCCAGGCGCTTGCCCCACCCCGTGCCCTTCCAGGGCAGGAGGGACGCCGAGTCACAGGGAACGTGGCTTCAGGCCGTTTGTTCGAGGCAGTGGGAAGGCAGCAGCGCAGACTGGATGCTGGCTCCTCTTCCACCCGGCCCAGGCCCTCTCCTGCCGTACCACGCCAGGGCCAGCTCTGCCCCTCGCTGCTCCACGCTGTGGACAGCGGCCTCCAGGGCAAGGGAACAGTGAAAAGGCGCCAAGAGAGACTCATCTCCTTTGTCTTTCACCCTGTCCTTCCTAAAGGGTCATGCGAAACTAAGCACGAAAGGGAATATAAGGACGGAGAGGAGCGTACGCTGAAGGCCAGTGCGTGTCCTTCCGCGTTACTGATGGGGGCAAAGGACACAAAAGGGATCCCTCCTGGCGGGGAGTCCCGCTGGTGAAATGATCACGAGACCCATGTGCTTTCCTGGACCAAAAGGAGGAAGGGAGAAGTTGGTCAAGTGTCACCTTACTTAAAGCCACTTCCAGAAGAGCCTTGGGGTTCAAGCACCACCACCACCCAACAGCATCTTCCTCCAGTCCTGTAACTGCTTCCCCAACCCCTTTCTTCAGCCCTCTCCTTCCTCCTCGCATCTCTCGCGCTCTCCTGTCTGTAGTGTGACACAGAAGTTCTGAGCATTGAAAGAAACAATCATGTCGTCTGAACAGGCACGTCCTCAGGTTTGTCCCATCCCTTCCCAGGGGGTGGCACTTGTCCCCTGGGCGGTCAGCAGATGACGGGGACCCCGTCGGTGTTGAAGATCATGCCCGTAGTGGGCTCATAGGTCCCTGCAAGGTAGTAGAGGTCCTCACTGTCTTGGTACTTCTTCGTCTTTAACATCTGCTCGTATTGATCCAGCCCAACAACAAGACACTTGTGGGAGATGGTCTGGACATCGTTTTCATCCACGTGAGAGGACTGGTAGAGGGCTCGCTGAGTTACAGGAATGGAAGGACGGAGACGGAAAGAAAAGGAGCAATTAGATCTCACAGCCATTTACAGCATCATCTTCCATATGCAGGAGAAACGCCCACCACAACTGGCCAGGGTTTGTGCTCACACTCCAGCAGAACTCCCCACTCCTCCCCACCGCCAGCCCAGGGCAGGGACACCGGGAACCCGCACGGGCCCCCGGGCACGGCAGCCACAGCCCACCCAGCACGCCACACCTCAGCCCTCGCTCGCGCTCAGCTCCCACTGCCGGGAACGCCGCGGCTGCCGAGCGCACGGGCAGGGGAATACGCAGGCCGGGAGTTTGTCATCCTCACTGCAACGACGGGTGCTGGGTACCAGCCCTCTGTTCCTCCCAGCACCAGCAGCTACTCCCACCCTCGCAGGAACACCCATCCAAAGTCCCGGGCACTGCCAACTCGGCAGCTGAGGCAAAAACCAAGAGTGAGGGAAGCTCAGGGGGCATCGCCCCACAGCATCTGTTGTGGTGTCCCCAGCGTCCCCTCCCAGCCCTTCCCCCAACCTCACCAACCTCCATAAAGTCCTTCCTCTGGCTGGAAGCCTGCAAAGCCGTGGACAGACTCCGGCCCGATTTCTGATCCCAGCGCTGTGCCCGAGAGGAAGAGGAAGGCGAACACAGAAATGAAAAGCAGGTGAATTCGTCGTTTTCCCAGGCTATCGCCTCCCACCCACCACACGAGCCTTTACAACCTCACTCCCCATCCACAGCTACTGGTAGTAAATACCACCAGCCTACTATAGACCACACGGCACATGTGTGCGAAATTCAGTGTTTCTGAGCACCAGGCCACTCGTTTTTACACTGTAAAAACACTCGATCCGGCTCCTGACACTCTTTCTGTACCAACACGGAAGTCTTTGATTCCTAGAACAATAAAACCCACCCTTGCGCTTCTCAAGGGGTGAACACCCGGCTTGTCCGCACCACAGGCAGCCCGCAAAACACGAGAAGATGGGGCCACCCCCATTACAGTACCAGTCACGAACTGGGCCATGGGTGTTTCCCTCATCCTTGGATATAAAAGGGAACAAGCAGCTTTGCAGCCCCCTCGGCAAAGGAGCCCAGCCTACCTTGCCCTCGTTGAGTTTCTTCCCAGGGTTGGTTTCTTCTGGGTGGTAAAACCATTTGACTCGGACCACCATGTTGTTCCCCCACGACTCCCACATGCTCTGGATGCGGCCGATGTAGGGCAGGTTGGGGCGGCCGGCTGAGAGGAAGACCGCACAGTCTCCGATGCGGATTATCTCCTTGCCCCGGACGATGGCCTTGTAGAAGAGCTTCCTGGCCTTCCCTTTCATTCCTCGTCTCTGCCAAGAAAGGATCGCACAGGTGAGCAGGCCAGGGATCACCCAGGTTTTCCCCACCCACCACTGCTCACCCTGTCCCACATCCCACCCTTTGCTGTTGACAGAGCCATGGTGTCCACAGGCATTCCCACGGGAAGAGGGCAGAGGGACACACCACACAGGATGGCTCCCCTAGACACAGCCAAGTCCAACCCCGATCTCCTGGAGACCCTGGCCGGGGACGCACTGTGCCAGCGCAGTTTCACCACCCCAGGAGAATGGAACGGGCACGGCTTCAGAAGCCCCACAAGGCAAACGCCAGTGCTGAGCGCTACGGAGCGGCGGGAGAGGCTCTGTTTACCTGCGTGGGTTTCCCAAACCACTTCCACAGCTGCCGCGCGGGGAGGAAGGCAGCGATCTTGGGCCTGTTCTCCACCGACGGCAGCCGCTGGCGCTTGGCCAGCTCCTTGGTGGTGGGCAGGTGGATGCCCTCTCGCTTTTTGGGCCTGCTCTTGTTGCCGCTCTGCTGTGGTGCCGGCTGTTGCACCGGCTGCTGCGCCGGCTGTTTCTGGCTCTGGGGGTGGGAGGACGCGCGGGATTTCCCTGCCTGCTTCGTTTGCTTGGGTGGGAGCGTTTGCTGCACTGAAGAACTTGGCTGCGCCTCAGCTACTTCGTCATCAGAGCTACAGGAGGAGTCTTCATCTGTAGTGGAGGAAGAAGAAGAGCTGGAGCTTGATGAAGAAGAGGTCGATGAGGCTGAGGAAGAGGAGGAAGAGGAGGATGAAGAGGAGCTGCTGCTAGAAGAGGAAGAGGAGGAGGAGTTGGAGGAAGAGAGAGGGGTGGATGCTCGCGAGCTGGCCGAGCTGCTGTCCTGGGCTTCCTCTTGGTTCTTCTCAGCCTCCTCTTCTCCCTCTGAATCTGAGCTGCTGTCGCTGCTGTTGCTCTCTGACTCCTCCACGGCTGCTGGAGCTGCTGCCTTTTCTTCCTGATCCTTTGAAGCAGAGAGGCTCTCTGCTGAGCCATCGAACTTTCCTCCAAAGCTGGCAGGGGAAGCATCTCCTTCAGCTGCTTTGGCTCGGGAAGATTTCTGCTTGCCCTCCGCACCCACTGCAGAGGAGTAGCCCAGCCCCAAGAGACTCTTGCTGTCTCTGCGACTGGCCAGGTTCGAGTCCTCCAGCATCCTCATTGCCTCCTTCATCTTCTTTGTCTTTGGAGACATCACACCCTCATGGTCCAGCTTGATAAGGATTTCGTTGTCATGCTTCCTCTGAGCCTTGACCATGGTGCCAAACTCCTGCGTCTCTTCTGTGGGCCGCCCTTTCTTGGCCTTGGCTTTCGACGCCGAAGCATCGCTGGAGCCGAAGGCCGCCAGCGTCCCTGGAAGGTCACTGTAGGGCTCCGTGCCCAGGATGCTGCCAAACACGCCAGGCTGGTAAGTGGGTTGGGGGGGGCTGTGCAGCTTAGTGGAGATCTTCATTTTGCTGGCTTTTGACCGCTTTTCCTCTGTGGGGGCAGGAGAGCCTCCAGTCGGCAGCGGTTGCGATTTTCGCGACCCTTTCATGCTTGGCTTGCCCAAGCAGGCTGGCTTCTCTGGGACTGAAGGGGTAACGGGTGAAGACTCAACCTGATCCTTCTCTTCTGGCAAGGCAGCCTCTTCTGCGGAGGGGAAGAAACACAAAAGCATGAAGGTATCCATCCAGACAGGCACTATGAGCTCAGACACAACCAGACACCAATGCTGACCGGCCTCTGGCCAAGGGTGGCTTGTTCCTGGCTGCTGAGGTATCCCCAAAGGTCACAGGTCCTCCTTGCTCCCTGAAGAGCCTTACCAGGCAGCCTGGCCTGATGCCAGCGCCCGTGAGCAGCTGATGGGCGATGCCCAGGGATGCTGCTTCAACTGCAGGGGAACCGAACTGCAGATCTCCTGCATCTTTGGCCCTACTGATGGCTGCTGAGGGGCCCAGATGAAAAATGGACCCTGCTCTGCAGCGCTGACTGACAGAAGGAGGCTCTCGCAGCGCAGGCCAGCTTCTGAGCCAGCCTCCTGCAAACTGTAGCCACAGCAGAGCGAGTGAATCGATTCCCCTACAAATCCTGCCCCAAGCAACAGCTCTAACTCAGGGAGGGTGGTGGGGAACTGTGCAAAGACTCTCTCAACTCCAGGTCAGGCAGTGGTGACAACCTACCAGCTTTCGCCTTGACGCTTGGCTTTCTCCCTCGCCCTTTGCCCTTCGACACAGGCTCCTCTGACCCCAGCGTAGCTCCCTCTTTTCCTTCTCCAGTGTCTTTGCTGGATTTACGGCTACGGCGCTTGGTGCTGGGCACCAAAAGGGCTGGGGAAGGCTCAGCACCTGGAACAGGAGGAAGAGATGGTCAAATAACACATAAAACAGACATGCAATACAGGGAACATACCCCAACCAATTTTGCTATAGGGACTGGGCCTTTTTCCCAATGGGTTATATGCCACCCCAGTTCTGCATGTCCATAATTGATGGTGCAACCTTTGTGACTGAAAGTGCCTGAACTCGGCCCAAAATCTGAGGGAGGTTACCCCAAACTCCCTGTGTTTCATAGTGAGAAATGTCAGGCAAAAACCTGAACACCAAGACTCACACTGGATCTTGTAGTCAGGCGGGAGAAGCCGAATGTGAGACAGCGGGATTCGTCCCGTGTCCCCATCATCAAACTCTACCGTGATGAGATCGCCATCTTCCTCCAGATCCAGGGCTCCTGTGGGTTGGGGGAGCAGAACATGGGATTAGGGACAAGAGTACAAACCCCTTGTCAGGGGAAGTGGGGACATGGGGAAGACCGGGATCCTGTACCAGCTCCACAGCATCCCATCCCCACCTTTCCTAGGCTGTGCAAGCAGAGCACAGAAGGCTCCCTCTGCAATGGCAGCTCCCTGATCATACTAAACCAGCCCACTCAATGTAAAATCTCCCTGTCAACAGCACTGCTCCACAACATAACAACCACTCCCGTTTGACTTCCCACCTCTTTCCCCTATTTCCCTCTATCCTTGCAGAAATTCACTTCTCTGTTTTTCACTGCAGTATCTTTTTGGTTTTGACCTGCATTTTGTAACTACTCTCAGCAACCGCAAGCTGACACTTCTCACTTTCTCTCCAAGAGAACTAAGCTGTGTTTCCACCCTCTCTTGCATCAGCATCACTGGTGTGTAACTCGTAAGTAATTCTTCCTTATACACTCACAGTGTGACCAAGAGCCCAAAAGCAAGACCAGCTATGGCAGAGTTGTCCAGGGCTCTTCACTGGCTTTTTAATGGGACCAGATGGGGGAGCTGATGTGTCAGAGGCAAAGCTGTGAGTGTGCAGGTAATTTAGAAACTTCCCCAACCTCAGAAACCTTTGGTGCCTGGGCTGGAGTTAATTCTGACTTTCTGAAGTATGTTGCATGTCCCTGATACTTTAAGCTAGTAAATTGCTCAGACCTCTTCCTACGAGAGCGCACCTCCTAGAACAACAGCATGTTATCAAACCAACATCACGACTGAGCTGAGCATGACCCGGAGGAGAGGAACTGGCCAGGTTCTGACCTCCAGCACACTCACAGCAGACCTCAAGGCTTTCCCAGACAAGCCCGACATCCCTCACGACACATAAGGACCGAGACACCCCTGGTTCACAGCGCAGAGCAGGCAGGGTGTCCTTACCTCGGACAACTGTTCCTGGGTAGAGGCAGCGGTACTGCTGGCTCCAGTAGGCTGCAATTCTCGTGCCCTCAGGCAGGAATCGCACTGAAGGTGGTTTCACATCGATGATCTGCTCAGGGCAAGAGGAAGGCAATTAATGACATTCCTGGCACCAGCACAGACCATCCCACCACACCTGGCGTGTAGCAAAGCAGCTCTGGAGAAGACAAGGGACAATTTCCCTGCTGGGAAATGGCCTCCTGTCCGCTCACAGGGCACCACAAAGGACTATCCCTGCTGGCGCACAGGCCTACTGCCCACTGCCAGAGAGGGAGCTCAGCCACAGGGCAGCGACCCACACCGAGTGGAGCTCTGTCCAGACTGGCCATGGAGGCAGGATCAGGGCACCCCTGCAGCCCCAGCTGTGGGAGGAGGAAGCGACCAGCTACTCTCCTCAACCCCGAAACCGGGCTCAGGCACCCTTTGGCCTCACATACCGCTTCCTGCAAGAGCTGCTCCAGGCAGTAAATGTGGGGACGGTTTCCCCTCTCGCCTTCCACCACTACACGGTATCTGAAACACAAAGGCCTGGTCAGACACGGTACGTGGAAGACATCACCCCGATCAGCCAACACGACCCTCTGAGCCCTACCACCAGTTTAGTTGAGAGCATTTAATGAGACGTAATTGGATTTTCCTCAACGCTGATAAACCAGGGTGAACCCTCCTTCCTTCCTTGCCAGACTCTTGTCACTGCCTCTCCAGCCAGCTCCACGCAACCCCCGAATCGACCCCTGCCTCAGCTACGTCCCCAGTCACTGGCAGAGCCCGGGTGGATACAGCAGCCCCTCAACTCACATGTCTGGCGAATGCACCGTCTTGACATGCCCGGCATAGAGCAGCTTGTCATCCATGGGGATGAGGACACGCAGACCGTCTTTCAGCTCATCCTTGTCAATTATGCAGGAGCGGGGAGCTGTGAGGTGTCGGAGCAAGATGGGGATTAGAGAGCACCATACATGACAAAGTGACTGCAACGAGAGAAGGAAACCTCATACTCCCAGCGTCACCCTCCCCTAGGAGAAGGCCAGCAAGCCCTCTGCAGAAAGGGCACTCTCTCTCTCTGGCTAGCTCCTGGCAGAGGAAAATAATAAAAAGTTCCCTGTCTTTGTAATAACAATATACCAGTAAATGAAAATCAGGCAGCTCAGAGACCAGGCTGCATCTAGAAGTCACAGTGGGCCACTCTGATAAGGCTTGTTTTTGGCAAGACAAACTGACCGGAAAAGTGGTATCTCCACCCCAAGGACTTTGGCTTTGGATGAGGAACGTGTGAAAGCAGAACAATCCTCCTCTGAACAGCCCTGGGAAACTTGCCCAGCTCCTCTACAATTATCACACCTCACCTGGTGTGGGCGGTCGCTCAACCAGCATGCTTAGTGGGATGTTCTCATCCTCTGAGAAGCTGCTGTCTTGGTTGGGTTCAAAATCCTCCTCGGCTGCCATGCTCTCCATGAGCTTGCTGACAGCTCCTCCCTTCCCTCGGTTCTGCAGGAGAGCAAGCAGCATGTCAGCTGGATGACAACAGGCAACAGTCCGATCCCATCTCACCTTCCTCCAGCAACAAATAACCTGAGGATATTGGGACAAACTTGTCTCCACCCTCAGCAATGTTAATAACACAGAGTTAAATGGGTGTACCCAAACTTGTTTTTTGGTTGAACAAAGACCTTTGTTTTTCTGGGTTTATTTCCAAGCATCATTGACAGCTGACCAAAAGCTATTTCACACACCCCAGCCACATCTCACTCCCGGAGGTCAGGAGAGATGCTGTAGAGCAAACAGCTGTAGCTCTGCTCTGCAGTCACCATCTCTCTGCACAGTGTTCCTGAGACCCTGTCTTCACTAAACAGCCAGCAAGCACTGTTCCTATTTCTTCTCAAAGCCCCACGATCCACTTCTTACACACAGACCACAAGCATTACACTCAGAAATCACGTGAGAAGACACAGTAACGTGCATTATGAGAGAAGACAAGCTACAGCGATGGAGCAGAAACCCATGGTGACCTGGCTTGCCCAGTGCTTAGCAGGGCAACTCCATCACCGTCTCCTTGCTCCTTGCTGTCCGTGAAGGCTCTCCCTCCACCCTGTGGCAACCTTAGAGAAAATCCTGCCTGCTCACTAACTTGAGGGATGCAGTCAAACCAACACCAGATGGTAGCAGCAGGTACTACCTGATAAGTCTTTCTTGGATTTTAGGCTACCCAAACCAGCACTTTGCCTGTAACACCCCCAGAAAAACCCACAGGTTTGTTTTCCCTCTCTCACTGAAACAGCCCAGGAAAAGCGCAGGGCTCTGCCAGCAACCCTCCAGTTCACCTAGAACCAGCCTCTCACCTCTTTTTTCACCTCCTTGGCTTTCACTTTGGCTTTGCTCTTCTTGGTGGAGCTCAGGGCATTCGCCAAGCTGACACGAACATCAGATGGGGAGCTAGGGATGCCAGGAGGTGACATGGACGACGAGGAGGAGCAGCAGGGTGTTTCTTTACCCTTCTTCCGCTGCTAAAAAGAACGCACTCCCATCAGTAAAAAGAGGACTGGTAAAGATGTTGGCCCAGGGAGAGGGGAAAGGTGGAGCAACGCAGGCTGTACACAGGTAGGATGACTTTCAGCTGGCAGTTCGTTTACTGAGTGCACCACATTTTGCATCTCCCAGCTCTGCTTTCACGCTTCACACGTTTTGGGGAGAGCTTTTCATTACCCTGGAGTGCAACTCCTGCCCATCAAACCTTCCCTCAACGAGCTCCAAGAAGATCCCAGCTGGCCTTATGTCACAACTAACTTGTCTAACTCTCCCTGCAATCAGTGCTCCTCCATAATACTGCCATGAACTAAACCGGAGCCGGAGGGAGCTGAGACTTCAGCAACCCAGAGATCACTGCCACCACCAGCCAGGGACAGCCCTCAGAAGACATCATATAAATGGCGAAAAGCCTTAAAGGCCAGCACGAGGGCCACAGCTTGCAAGCAGGTAAGGTCGTGCAGAGAAGGAGAGAGACTCCACAGATGTTTTAATGCAGGATGTCCACTCTGGACAATCCAAGCAGGGCGGATTTGGGACGTGGAGGGTGACACAAGTAACCTGCCCTGTTCAAACACAACAGGCTTTTACTCCCTGCGAATCAGATCCAAGCCTGACAGCTCATCCAGGTGTACATGGGGCTGGCAGGGGTGACAAGGAGCAGCCAAACAGCACTGGGTCAACTGCTGAGACAGGACTCAACTCTCTTCTGCCCTCGCGGAGTTAATCGCCCTCCCCTCATCCTCAGCTCTCAAGGGTCCCCACACCAATTGTGCCAGCGCATTCCTTACCTTGCTTAGCTCCTTCCTCTCCTTCCCCTTGCTGCCCTCCTTTTTGGGGCTCATGGGTCCCCCCTTGCCACAGCGCCCAGGCTTGGAGACAGGAGTGGAGCTGGCAGGTGCCGCGGGGGTCATCATGGCCGAGGATGTGGTGGCATCGTGGAGGAAGATCCGCTCGCTCCGGCGCCTGTTCCACAGGTCATCATCACTGGCCTCCAGCCCAAACTCAAAGCTCAAGTCCTTGGGGGACTTGAATTTCTTCAGCTTGCGGCCTTTCTCAGACCCAAGCTTGGCCTTGTCAGCGCTCCCAGATCCGGAGTCGAGGTTGCTGGGGGCTTGGCTCGATGGGATGCTGCTTGCCTCCAGTGGCCCTTTCTTCCCCCGCAGCAGCCCTGAGGGAGACTTCTTCCTGATCTTGATCTCACTCTCTGAGTCAGTGTATTCAAACTCCGTCCCTAGGTGCAAAGGATTTAACCATCAGCCAAAGCCCTGGCAGAGCCAAGAGCAACCACGTACCACTGGAAGCTTTCGGGCTCCATGGCAGATGCCGTATCGGTTCAGCAGAGTCCTTGGTGCTCCGCTTTCCAATCCTCACATGCCTCAGATCTGCATTCCACCCCATAAAACACTGGTTTCCCTGAAAATAAGTCTCCCCTGCCCTAAACCAGAGTCCACCCATTCAGGCAGTCTGGGTCAGTGTGTTCCCTGCCTCCATTTTCTCCCTTCTCCCACAACCAAAACCCCGCAGGGAAGGTTGTAAGACAAAATATCCTCTAACATTTGCCCCTCCATAAAAAGGAGTTCCCCAGCTGAAGCAAAGCATGAACCCTCACACTGAGCCTTCCTCCCTCCTGGTGGGAGTCCTCTCTAGTCTCACCTTTGTTACAGGAGAACAATCTCTTTAACTAATTGAATAAACCCAGTATTCAAGCTTATTTTTCCTCCCATTGGCCACCACACACCACAGATCTTGTTATTGGCCCAGGTAATCACCTTCAAGTCAAGAGAGGTAAATGATCTTTTGTCTGTGGCAAATGGAAATCCCCTCACATTCGCCTCTGCTCAGCATCACGGGCACAGCAGTACCCAGAGGCCTGAAATAATGTGGAAATGCCAAGATGTTCACCACCTGCAGTGTGTTCCCCAGAACCCGATAAAGGAGAGTGAGATCGTACGTCTCCAAGAGCAGAAGGGAAACTGAGGCAGCACCTACACACCCAGCAACATGGACAGGAGGGTAGGCAAAGCACTGTGGCTGCACAGAGGGATACAAACAGCCAAGAAGAAACTCGCCCGAGGTCACGCAGTAAGGCTACGTTGGAACAAGAGACTCAGCCCACATTTTCTAAATCCATTTACTTCCCAGGGCATCGGACCTCATGCAATGGCACAGCACCTCTGAAGATGTGTAGAAACATCATCAGAACGCCGTTCTCCGTCTCCACAAAAGAGCACCAGCCACAGGTCTCTCTCACCAGTCTCAGGTCCCTCCTCCAACATGCTGTGGATCTGCCCTTCCGCACTCTCATCTGCGTGACTGCCTTCAGACCAGCAATGTCTGTCTGAGATCAGGCCTCGCCTGGCAGAATCTTTTCTCAAGCCCAACAGTGAACGGTCCCTGCTGTTCGGCAGGAGGGTTGGACTAGATGACCCACAGAGGTCCCTTCCAACTCCTACCATTCTGTGATTCTGTGATTCTGTGAGAAAGGAACTGAGCAACATCCACACGCGTAAACGAAAAAAAAACGTATGAGGCACAAGCATGGAAAGCATCTTCTCTCAGTCATTCCCTCTCAAATATTCCCACTTTCTGGTGTAAATTCAGTCTGCAGGAACCCGCTCTCATCTTCTACCCAAACCTCTTCCCCTGAGACAGCCCCAACACGAGCAGGAAAAGAGGAAGGCTGTCAAAATCAAAGCTGGCAAGGCTCAAAATGAAAAACCGACCCCTTCGTCTCTCTCACTGCCGCATGAGACAAATTCTAGATGCCTCCGGATGCAAGGAGGGCAGGTTACAAGACAATAAATTCTTAACAGAAGCTGTTGAAGCAAGTTGGTAAAAGCCTAATAAGCATGGAAACAGTGCTAAAACAAGCTGGGCTCCCAAGGAAGACGTGGTTTTCCATTCTGAAGCGTGCTATGAATTCCATTATCACTTAATAAATATTAATAGAGAATTTATAAATGGAGCCCATATAGATCTGTCTGAACGAGAACAATGTCACCAATGGGCACTTGTGCAGCAGGGCACGGGGATGGGAAGAAATGAAACTGCCAATTACGTGTAACACACTGAAACCGAGACAGAGATGGGGACAGAAACACGGGGTCTGGCACTGCAAACACATGAGCAGAGGAAGGAACGCTTGTTTCAAGGCTTGCTGTCTGGTTTCTATGAGAAAGCTGACGGGATGGGCTGATTGAAGGGGGTTTTTCTTCTGCTTGGGTGTCTCTGCTTCTCTTGGGTATCTAAGATCAGCTGCATTTAGCATATGCTTCCTTTCCTAAAATGTAACAGCACCTCACTGCCTTCAGCACTCTGTCCAAGGGGACACAAGTATCCCATCGCGTGCCTCTGCAGCACGACTGTTCAGGAGTCGCCAGGTAGGAGAAAAAGGAGACTCTGAGGAAGCCACAGGCAACTGCGCCTAGGAAAGCCATGGCTGCAGCTGCTAAACCTGCCACATCCGTGACCGGCTCGTACTTTTTTGCCAGG
>Ga0065711_1006126_pt1 | contig 18249 bp, 10 predicted proteins | sample Hoacrofraction12_FD_59098 | JGI IMG/M metagenome (GOLD analysis project Ga0065711, IMG submission 59098) | Hoatzin crop microbial communities from Cojedes, Venezuela - Epithelial fraction 12 v2 (version 2) | ecosystem: Host-associated > Birds > Digestive system > Esophagus > Crop | place... | reverse complement strand
AAAAAAAAAAAAAAAAAAAAAAAATCGGTGGTGCTGATTTTGCTGTAAGTTCACCCACACTTCTTCACTTGTTGCCTCATCTGCACACAGAACATTTGATAGCATTGCACCTGTAAGAAGCTGGCAAAACCTCAAAAAAGGAACACCTGGGGAAACCAAAGCCTTGCTCCTGGGCTGCACAGAAGTACTTGTAAGGGCAGGAGATTCTTCTGAGAACCTGACCCAAAGCTTCATGTAACATGATTCTGGATTTATTTTATTAATGCACTGTACCCAAAGACAAATCACTGCAGTGGCAAGAAAGGGGGAGCCTTACAAGCACTTTTGAACAGAAATGCATGCTGCCCCATGACATCTAGGATGGAGATAGTGCAGACCAAGAGTTGCTGGGAAGTCCAGCAGGCCACCATGAAATCCAGCTGGGCACCTGAGCAGCAATATTCCTACAGGCCGCTTCATGATCATCTACGCCCATGCTCTGGTGGGACAGCCTACCCTACTGACATCCAAGTTACAAGCTTCTAATTCTCTTCCTGTCCATTTATTCACTGGATCAATGGAGTACTAATCTCACAGGGTTTTTTTGGGGTGCTGCATTCATAATAAAACTACGGTAGGAGGAAACGGAAACAAAGCTAACTTAAAAACCAAAGTCCCACATGTTATAAATTGACAAAAGCTCCAGATCCTCTACCAAGGCAAGAAGGACAAGAGAGATGATGCAAGATCCCATTTCAGTTCTTACTGACGTGATTGCTATTTGTCTGGCTTACATATCCAAAAGATTTCTACCGTATAGTATTTTTTTAATAACCTGTTTTACAGCTTTGGCACAATCAAGATAATGAGGGAACATGCAAGCACAGCAACACCACTGACACATCAAAAGGAAAGGAAAGGGCAGCAGAAACAAAAATAAAGACCATCAAGTTGTAACAAAACAGCACACTAATAAAGAGTTAAATAATCAAAACCTTTTGCTCAAATCAAAAGATTGATAATTAAACTTTGCTACATTACCCAGTAAAACATCAGCTGCAAGTAAGTGGTCCATCACTCCATCCAAAACGTACGTCTGAAACTCCTTCTGCTGTGTTCGTGTTGATCTTTCAGGGGAAGCCTGATAAAAAAATTGCAATGTTAAGATAACGAATATCGATGAGTGAGCAAAAAGAGGGAGGGGGAGAGTGTTCTAGGTGAACTTCTCTTTTCTCCACGCTCATGAACTGTTTTTTTTCTCTTAAAATTCTGTCTCGAGTAAGAAGTCTTGGCTTTATCTAAAAATTTAAGAATGCAAGTTGAGTATACATTGGCTGTATGCAGTCTTACAGAGCAGGCCTTCTTTCTATTTAAATTCAGTAAATTTATCTTCTGCTGTAATAGGAACTGGAAAACAACACATTCCGAAAAGGTGCACAAAGCTCTAACTAAACATATAGTTAAACTGTGGTCTCCTCAGTTCACACAGTCACCTCCTTCAGTAAAAAATGGGTAAGTGGGACAGATCAAAGATGTAAGCTGATCATCATTACTATGTAGGGTTCTGCATGTTACTACAGCAGCCTTTGTATAGTCATGCAATAGATAGATGTGTTAAACCTTGCTAATTTCCTTTACACTTAAAGGGGAAAACTACCTTGTCACCTTGTGTTGTTCAATGCATACATAATTGCACTTAAATGAATGATCCATCTGAACAGTCCTAGAAAGCAATACGACATTAAGTAAACCCACTTTGTCTTGCCTTGTAATAGCTTAGCAGTGTGTACATACCCAATTCTCCACTTATGCTAAGGTGTTAGTAACACTGATGAGTGAAAACAGATTAAAACAGCAGTAAAATAACTGCAACCATCTGAACACGGCCTCAAATATGCTTTTTACGTAGAACTGCATCTCTTGACAATTCATTTTCGGCTTTGTGACAGCAAAGGGATGCCCAACTGCCCTACGAAATTTGTTAGGACATATACCAGCACAGTCCAATATTCCTGCAGCTATCAAAAAGTCAGGGAGACTCAGCAACATACAGACAAGGTAACAAACAGGTAGGTCAAGGGAGAATGTGAACTGATAGGAACTGAACATTTCTAAATACATTGTCTGAAGAAGGAGTGGGCGGTTAAACAGTAACTGAACTCCTCATCCCTTGCCGCACCATTAACAGAAGGATGCTTTCTGCAGGTGCCATGAACTTTAAAAGATAATTTACAGGGAGATAACACAGTTATTTTGTGAACTTTTATAGTGTATGGTGCCATATGTCCCACCATTTCTTTTTATCTAATAAAACAGAAACCTTAACGTTTCTGCAGGGATTTTATATTTTCAACAAAGCCAACACAGCTTTCATGGTCTCAAAGGTGTTTAACAAATTAATCATACTCCATAAAAATAAAACTTGAAGAAAGCTACAACTTCTCATGCTGCACTGTTGAACATCTAGTGTTGTGATACACTACCTGTGTTTCCAGACAAAACGAGGTACTGGCTAAGATACCAAAACAAGATCATGGCTGCTCTAAAGTGAGGACAAAATAGAAATAAAACATTGACATGGTGCGCTCAGCAACTAACAGAGCCATTTGACTGGTCAAATGTTAAGGAGTCCAGAAACAAAAGTTGTAGTAGGGCTGTGGTGTGGAGGGAGAACAGAGTACAGGAAGAAAAGAGCCAGGTAACCAGCATGGAGACTGTCAGCTCAAGCACCAGAGATGGTCACCATTATACACAAATGCTGCAGGGGTCAGGGAGGAGAAGTCCAGAAAACATTCTCAAAGGAAGGCCAAGATAAAGTCTCTGCACTTGTTTTCTTAAGTTTTCCAAGCTGTTAAAGGTGAGCAAACTACTATTTGAGACACTAGAGTTCCTTTTTCTTTTTCCTCTTATTTCACGACAATTTACAGGATTCTACTGAATCCCAGGTCATCACGCCTCTAACTTCAAAAGCTAAGTAGAGGAAAACATTTTAGTGAATAAAGTGTCACAGTAAGTTCAAATAATAAAAACAAAACACAAAAAACAAAGAAACTGTACCTCTAGCAGAAGATCTACCAGTGGAGTCTGTTTGCTGGCTGGTGTGAGACATAAATTATCAATTATCAGCACACGCATGAAGTCAAACACAAACTTCTTGGCAGGATGGTTGGTTAGGTATGTCTTCGTGCCAACATTGCAGTATTCTGACTGGCTCCTGTTCATGCCAGAATCAGCTGCAAAGGCTTTAAACTCTTCAGCTGGGGACCCAACTTCATCATCCAGATCAGTGACCTGTGAAAAATAGCATGTGAAAACTCTGGAGATCATTAAATTCACGGCAGTCTTTTCGCTAATCTTCTTTACTGGTCTTTCTAAGGCTGTTCACATTTTGCTTCTTAAGAAGACTTTTTACGAGATTATTATGGTCAGGATCACTTCCCTAATACACAACAAGGGAAACATCCAAATTCTAGTTTCAGATTCCCAACGCAAACAATAATCAGTGAAGACTGGAATGAGTTACATGAGCTAGAGATCACATTTTGCATTCACTTACCAAGAAGAGGTACTTATGCAATTTCTAGATACTTTGCAAAAATAAGTTCTCATGGCAAAAAAGAAAAGTTTTGAAAAAGTTATTAACTAAAGCAGTTAAAATCAAGACAGCAGACAACTAAAAAAGGCTTACATGACACCAAAAGCATATCAAGCTTACATGACAGAAAACAAAAAAAGAACTGAGCCTTTTCTATTTTTAATATGGTATCTTCATCAGAGTGCAGTTATGGGTAAGCCAGTTTCCCAAAATCTTTAAAAGCCAAAAAAGGTCGCTACAGCTTTCCTGTTTCTGATGAACAAGAACCTTTGAGGGGCTAGCTCTTAAAGAGGACTGTAACAAAAGCACAAACAGTAATGAAAGCTGTTGAATCCAAAAGACTTACTGTTTTTATGTAACGTCTTCCTCCAAAAGCAAGAGGAGACAATATGACTTCCCTCAACAGGCTTATCGCATCACTAGCTTATATATGAAGTAACCAAATGTTTTGAACATTTGGTCTGCTTCAATAGGAGAGTTTTCCCAAGAAATTAAGAGAAGCCCAAACATGTACTTTTTCTGGTTTTAACAGCAATCTCAGAAAGGCTGAAAGATGAGTTAAATATTTTCTCTCAAGGCTGAATTTGGGTTACAGCATTTTGTTGCGGGAAGCTGGCTGTTATTCATCCGATTCACAAGGGATTGATTAGTTCTACACATTCAGGCAGAGGGACATGCTGGAGGAGTTAACCTATGTGGAGTCGATAGAGTCCTCCAACAGCAAAGAGCTCAAGTTGTCAGGCAGCTACACAAAGCTTCAAGGAACTTACTAGTTACAGTAAAAACTGCTCAGAGACACAAGGCTCCTCTAAAAACTCTATACAGGTGAATGTCGAATCACCATTACTAGTTTATAAGTGGCAATTTTTTTTGAGAGAGCGCGAGCTCCTAGCATCTTCAAGTGCAAGTTTAAGTTAAAAGCAAAATAAACTATCTTTATAACAGACTCATCAGCATGCACCTTTAAAAAGATAGTATGCCACCAGTATCTCCTTAAGTATTTTATCACACTCTCCCTAGTTCTAGCATTTGCCAACCTGCAGCCTAACTACCCTTCCATGTTCTCTGTAAAATTACTTTTAGATGTTGGCTAACAATAACTGTTTGCTTCCTCTCCATTCCTGTTTTATAAATAGTGTTCTTTGTAAATGACACTAAGCTCAAAGAATACTTCAGGCTGCAATGTAAGCAAAGTTGAATTTACACGCTCTCCCAGCTTGAACTCTGTAGTTCCAGTTAATACAAGAACACTTGTTATTAAGCCACAAAAGAAGAAATGGGAAGTGGGAGGAAAGTTTTAGATTTTATCACATCCTCCAGAGCAGAGGGCTGAAAGCATAGGTTGACTCAGCCTCTTTTGCTTTTGTAAATTTCAGCTAACATTGTTCATAGGATTGAAAATAATGGTCCACTAGAAAACAAATAAACCACGTACATTCCCCCTAAAATGCAGTTTCAGACGTCGCTGCACAGCAGCTGGCCTTCAGTTGAACAAGAACTTCTCTCAGATCCAAAACTGAAGTACAAAATGTCCAGCCCAGCCTTTACAACCACCTCTTTCTGCAGGGTAAGCAGAGGTTTATCTTTGCTTGACTGCTAATTGATAACTCCTCAAAAGTAACATTCAGGGGAAAACCAAAACAGCTAACTAGTTGGATTTCCTACCATCTCAGAGTAAGGTCTTATGTTGAAAGGAAACACTGTTGCTGCCAGCGCACACAGGAACTCTGGACTCATCCACAAGGAAATGAGGTCCGGCACATTGTGATACAAATATCGAAAGAACTGCATCAAGGTCACTGGATATTCTCGAAGCCAAGAGCCTTCTTCCTCCGACTGCCAAGGCTGGGTTGAAAAACAAACAGCACATTAGCGCAGATGGCACTAACTGAAGAACGCGTATTTCAGAAAGCAGCTGCAGCAAGAGGAGCTGTAGGGTCAAATATGCAATCAAACACATTATCAAACATGCAATGAAACACGTGATCGTGACACGTGATCAAAGATGGGGCCAAATGTGATCAACCATGTGGACAAGCACTTGTTCAAGCAAAGCAGAAACAGGTAACTGAACATGCGGCCAAGCGCATGACCAAGTGTAAAAAACACACCCAGAACATGTCAGGTGTGTGTCGTAGCACTTATCAGAACACACGACCAAATGTGTCTAGCACACATAACTGAACACAGTGTGTGAACATGTCACCTGGTATCTGATCAAATAAGTGACAGAAAATGTGTTCAAGCACATCACCAACATGTGACAAACCTGACCCAATGTGACAGAACACACGTCTGAGCACGTCACCAGATGATGAACACCTGACCAAACACGTGACCAAACACATGGCTAATTTTGCCTCCAGAATGTGTGACAACTGAACAAGTCACCGACTTCTAACAAACACATAAACCACATGTCCAAATCATGTGCCTGCAACATGTGACAACAGAACCTGTGATAAGAGAACATGTGTCCAAATCATCACAAACACGTGACAACATAAGGCAGCTTGTCACCAAATCATAAATGCATGAGAAACACATAGCTGAACATGACAAACGTTACAACAGAACATGTCATGATAAAACAGGCTGGAACATGTTGCAACCACATGATGAAATGTAGCCAGACACATGACTGAACATGTGATAAACCCACAGCAATAACATGGCAGTCTAACATATGACAGCAACCTATATCTGAGCATGTGTTCGAGCATGTCACAGACTGACCACGTTTACAACACATGATGAATCGTAAGACAAAATATTTGTCCTAACATGTAATGATTCAAAACATGTTAGTAAACATGACCTGAATCACGTCAACCCAAAACGTGATGGCATATCTGAACATACATCTGACGACACAGCACAAGACAGCAAGGCAAGAGACAGCACATGTCTCTGAGCATGTCACAAATGTGTCCGAACAGGTGAGCACCAAACACATGACAGAACAGGTCACCAGCAAGAGACAGAACATGTGGCAACAGGAATGTGTACTGCAGTAGTACATAAACACATGATGACTAAACAGGCAACAATCAAACAGTTTCTGTTTTTCAAACATTTCATGAGATAATTTTTGGTAGATAACACACTCTGGCTCCAAGGAAATGCAAAATTTTCTCACTAAGAAACCAGCTTTCACTACTCTTAATATTAGATTCAAAGATGAGAAGGCGACACATTTTTCTGGCAGTAATTAATTTCCTCCACCACGTGGCTATTAATAGTCAGGGGACTTCTCTGCATGTGGAAGGTTCATGCATGAAATCTGCAACTCGCATAGCTCTGAGCAGATGGGATATAGTCTCAAACATTCCCCCACAATGTTAATGGGGAAAGAAATTCAATGATCTCTGCCAAGGGCATTTTATCCTTCTGCTTTCTTGTTTTAATTGCAGCAAAACACAAAAGTCCAGCCTTTTTGTGAAAAAGCAGCATCAATTTCATGGCCAATAATATTTCTACAGATACTGAAAAATAAAGTAAAATAGAATAACCCATTGACAATGATGGTTTTCACCCAAGTATTACGAGCCTAACTCGAAGCTGGGCTTGTGACATTAACAAAACCTCAACTTTTCTAACTTGGCTTTTGATCACATGGTAAACTCTAACAATTCTGTATATTCAAATAGAAGCAAATTTTTTTATGCTTACAGAATTCAGCATGCTCCTCAGCATTCCCAATAACAAGAAGGCAGCTTCTGTGCAAACACTGTGTATTGAAGAGGTAACGGTGCCACAGGAGGCAGGAACTCCAAATATGAATGTCCAGATAGAGTCTAAATCAAACTGTTAAGAGATGAAAGAGAAGAAAGAAGACATGAATTAATCCCTTTCCTCCATGCAATTTGATACTGCTTTTTATTATACCTACAATAGGCTCACTTGGCAGCATTTAAAAAAAATGAATTGCTTCATGTCCTCCAAACTGTATCTCCAAAAGCTTCACATGAAGGTCACATGTCACTGAAGAAAATTCCTTGTAACCATGGGCTAATGTAACTGCAACTCTCACCTTCTCAAAGTATTTAAGTGTTTTGAAACAAGAAGAGACCTGTCAGCACAAGTGCTGCACAATCACCTCAGTTTACTTCACTCATATCTAGCAGTAAAATCCACATGTTATCCCACAGACAAAAAAACCTAACAAAACAAACCAAGCTGCATTTTCCATCAAGTCCAAAAAATTAAATCAATTAAAAAATAACAAAGGACAAAGTGCCCACCTCTAAGCATTAAGAGTGCTACTGCTAAATAGTTTAATTAGTTGAATTCAGTTTTGATTTAACAGTGCCATACTTCAATGCTGTAAAGCAGAAGGTAGGCTTCATGTCTCTACTTTACTGTAGCACAGTGCTGAATGTGCTGTCAAGTATTCCTCTTGAGAAAACAGGCAGACAGAATACCTTTTGGTCCGAAATTTTTACTTTCCATTTCCCACTCACAAATGAATGTTTGCATTGCATTTCTTCTAAACAGATGCCTTGTTTATTGGGAGTGTGGCTTTTCTCCACAAAGCACTGTACTAAGGCTTCCTAGGACTCTGTTGTAGACCATATAATATTTACTCATTTACATACAATTAAAACAAGTCCAAAATCAATCTGTTCAGAATGAGAACAGTAAACATCTTCCGGCAACAACTGAGATGCCTCCCGACAAAATCACAGAGACTTCTAAAATAAAATACCTTGTTTTGTCTGTAACTCTCTAACACAGCAACTCTCCACTTTAAAAAACAAAACAAAACAAAGAAAAACAATGGAAAAAAGCAACAAAGAAACCAAGCAAAAAAATTATGCCCTCTTCAATGCCCACACCATGCCAGCTCAAACCAGGGATCTGCTTCTCATTTGACCCCAAAACAGACCAGAAAGACACCAGCGACAGTTATGCTATAGCAGACTGGCTTCCACACACTCCCACAGTACCTTGTCCTCCCACCCCAAACAGCTCAGAACTACACACTGCATTGTGACTGTGAGTCAGCTGCAGACAAGGAGGGAGCCTGGTTAATCTATTATTTTCTTTCATGACAGACAGAATTACATTTACATCTTACTAGATAATCCCTACCTGGCAACCCTGATTACACCGGCTGCTGATGACAGGTGCACTGACCTGCAGGTTTTCGGGCAGTTCAGTGACTGGCTGCTGCAGGAAAAGGGCCATGAGGAGGAAATAGAGTGCAGGTACGTTAGTGTGCTTTGGGAGAAGGGACTGCAGAATGGGAAAGCCTGGGAAGTGACAAGCATCCCGATTAATCTCCCGGACTGTCGATCTGCCACCAGCACTCCTGCCGACATTGAACCCTAAGATGAAAAAAACCACAAAAAGCCAACAATGTTAACAGGGAAATGCCTGTGAAGCTCACTCGTACTCCAGCAGTGAACTTGAGAAGGTAACTCCTCAGAAATTAACACTGTAAAAAGTGAATGTGTGCATACAGACTGTCACACACATTATGCAATTCTGCTTCAGATGTCTAATTTGTTAATCAATTTAAAAAAAGGAAATTATTGCCTCCAAGTACCACATACATGACACTGCTCCACAGACTACCTAATGCTACTGCATACACACACAGATCCATTTTCTAATTATGGCCACAATTTCAGACTTTTAAAACACCCAAACTTCTGAAAAAAGATATCTCGTTGGCTGAGAGGGAAGTATCACCTTAATTTCAGTTACAGATTTATATTACCAAGCAGCAATCCCACAGTCCATGGGGGCAGCTAATTTGTTTCCAAAGATGTTTCAGAGGAATATTGTTTCAGCTGTTTTGTTACCAGTTAATCACCTGCTATGAAACATTCAATGCTCGTTTTATTTTAAGCACTGCCAGAGGCACAAAACTCACCTTTTGTGACCCTGCTTCTACCTAGGTATTTCATTTTCCTATTAAGAAATAAAAAATACACCGGGACAGCAGAAGTGCTTATTTCCAAGTGAGGAAGGAAGCAGAGATTCTGACACTGCCAGAGATCAGGTTGTTTTTCTGAGGCTCTAATACAGACATTGTTTCCACCAGAACTTGACTTCTTTTTAAAAAGAAAACATCTACCATGAACCAGACTACTTGAAATCTTTGCTAAAATGTTGCACGAATTCTATCACTAATCTTGAACAAAAATGGCTTGTATCTGATTTAATGAGAAATCTTGGAGCCAATGTGATGTAATTTATTAAAAAACACAGGGTATAAAAATTAGATAATCTGTCACTATAATTTGATGAGACAAGTTTAAAAATACCTGTTTGGTCACAGTTTAACTTGGATTCAATTAAAGTGACACCATCATAAGAAAAATAGTAAAAACTCTACAAATGCGGCTGTAAATCAAAACCCTGCTTAGAAAGATTTGTGACTAAAGAAAGTTTTTATGTTATTGGACACTTAAAGTGGATAACGAACAAACAACAGTTACTTCCCTAAAATATCAATGGTTTTTAAGTTTTAGGGCACATACACCTAAGGCACATACACAAGCAAACACTGTTTCTTAAATAACATACAGGACCTTAATCAGAATTAGCCAAACAACAGATGGTATAGGATGTTAACAATAAGTGTTCGCACATGTAATATGGCTTCAGAAAAATTGTTTTTTTAACCTTCCTAATTCATTAATAACGCAAAGAACCATCCTCTGTTCCCCGTTGAATATCCTGAGGGATATATGATGGGAAATCACTGTAGATAGACAGACTTCCTAAACAGTTTTATTTTTGCAAAACATAACAAGATAGCATAAGATACTTTAATAGATTTCAAAGAGATGAAGTAGAAAAAAAATGGACTTTGTATTTTCATTTCAGGAAAAGCCCTCTTCCTGAAGTAAGATTGCTTCAACAACACTTCACAATTATTGCCTTATAATAAACCAATTCAGAAAAAACTTTAGCACAGAAACAGATCATATACTGTGGCAAAACAAAGAGGTGGCTCCTTGTACAGTCATTTCAGGAACAACAATTAGGTTGAAAGCACTACTAATATCACTGCCCTGATCTAAAGCCTATTCAAGCTCGTGAAAGATTCTCATTTAATGTCAATGGGTTTGCATCGGAGTCTGAATAGGCATTCATCTGACAAGCACTATCTTATTTTGACTAAAACACTCAGGCCCAGGGGAAATGGCCCTACACCTGTCTACACAGAATTGACATCCGTTATTTCAGACAGTTGGAGATGCATTTCAGATGGCTTAGAGATGCTCAGAATGGGTGTTGTAGCACTAAAGCCTTATATAATGAATTCTAGATCATGCGGGGTAACAGAAAGGTCTGATAACCTGGATAAATGAGGCTTTAAGAACCTGCAAAGAAAGTCTTTAGTAAGAGAGAGAGCGCTCACGAGTGAGAGAGTGCATGCGTGCAGAAGAACACAGGAGAGGGAAGAGGAAAAGAAAGGCTGAGATGATACCATGGAACACAAATTCCCAAGACAGCAAAAATTCAAATTGGTAAATCTAATTGGCACAGAACTCCCTAGACAAAGCAAATCAGATGCAACATCGCATGATGCTCTGACAATGAAAAGTAAACAGATGAAAGAATTCTACTGAATTGTTATTAGCTGTGTACATAAGGTGATATACTATGCTGCCTTTGCATCTTGCTTAGATGCGCCTGCCCACAGGACGGACTTAACCTCACCAAAATGGTAAGAGAAAAAACTGATTTGCTACCCAGGCTTTGTGCAGCTGATGAGGCAAGACTGGACCATAATGAAATATGTGTAACGTCAACTGAAGCGCAGCTTTGTAAAACCACTCCCTTTTGTTTAGGAAATCTAGCTCTTTGTTGCAAGAAAAATAAAGCACAGAGTCATCTGACTGCAGCACAGACAACAGCAACAGAAAGAATGCATCTGCCAGACAGTACTCACACAATAACCCCCTCCTCAGCACATACGCACATGCACTCCCACGCAATCCTTCAGTCGTGAGATGCCATACCTAGCACAGTACCAATCTTATTGGTCAAGACAGAGTCCGTCTGATCGAGCCAGCCTCCACCACTGAGACCCTCCTTGAATTTGATAAGGATGGACTGATTACTCAACAGGACCACAAGAATTCGCATAGCTGCTGTGACCGTGGTGGAATGCAGATGTTCTTCCATAAACATCATAATCCAATCAAAACCCAGTGTCTTGACCAGTTCTTCACAAGCCCTAATTAAAGAGAGGGAGGGGGAAAAAAAGTCACATTTCACAGCATTTAGTCTCCTACTAGATAGCAAAAATCAGTGTCCTCCCCTACAGGACAAACGTCAAGATCGGAGAAAAATCATATCTATTGAAGAGTTACCTGAATTCTTCAATAAGTTTACTACACAATAAGAATTGATGCTCACCAAATCTTGTTAACTGGAACACATACAGTGTATGTGTCCCACAGTGTTCCCCAGAAAGGGAAGACTAAATACAGCTACTGAGACTATTCCATTGCATAAGACTTCTCGAATTGCTGCTTTTGATAACATACCTGGAATACTGAACTGGAAACGTTTGTCCACAAATTATAATTTCCAAATACTTTTTGATGAGCCTTACATAGGTGGAGAGCTTTCACAAGCCTTTTTAATAAGCCGGTATTAAAAAATGAAGGTTGTTTGTTGTTTTTTTTTTAAGGGAAGAGTTGCTTGGGAATATTTGAAAGAGTACAGTCATTTTTTTTTTCCTTTTAATTTTTTAAAGTAATTATGCTGAAAAGCTCAAACAGGTTCAGGTTGTATGTCAATCAATGCTCAGTCAATCACTACATAATCTATACATGTCATACGTCCACAAAATGCCTCCAATGAACTCCATACAGCCTACCAAGCACTTTCTTGCAAGTTGTATTTTGTCAAGGTTTAACTTGACACTGTTTCAAAGTCTCGTCTCCAACTCACCATATGACTCTAGTGCCTCGTTAAACTGTAATATCATGTTCCCTCATTGGTAATTTTAAGGAACTAAGGGGCATTCTACGGTCAATAACCCTAACAATAACCCCTACTGAAGCCATCTGATCTTAATCAAATGAGAAGTTGACTATCCCACTTCTCTAGAAAGTTTTCTCTTTTGACACATTATGTTCTCTAGAGCAATGCATGAAGTTTCAAGAAAACAGCATGAAGGAGTTCACGAGGAGAGCAGAGGGTTAAAGAACTAGCCCTCCAGATAACAAAAATTAAAAAAATCAAAGCAGCCAGACATACGCACTTGTTCCCACTGCATCCTACCCACTTGTGATCCTCTGTCCTTCAGAGTTCTAAAATTAACAGTTTTACAAATGTTATTTTGTTTCCATTAAGTAACAATAAGAAGCAAGCAACCTCCCCCCAAATGTACTTTGCATTTTCCTCTCCTGCTGGTATTTACTTCTGTTGTTCCTAACTTGAAGCATAAGTTTCTACTAATGCTGTCAACCATGGTATTACACTGTTTGTATTTTTTTTTAAGATTCAAAACAAAAAACAGTTAATGCAATATCTGAATGATATGTATTAGTTACACCAGCACCTGCTCAGTACTATCACTCTTGCAACCACAATTGACTGCATACAACTCAGTAATCATGCATTCCATTTCTGTTAGCATACCCAAAGCTAATTCAGTGACATCTGCATAAATCATTCAGTAGATTCTCTAAAATTATGCTATTCAACTAGTGATTCAAATTAGGGCTCTATAATTCTATGCCTTGAAATGAAAAAATAATATCCTTTCTCTACATCGAGGTTTTTTGTACTTACTGCAAATTAACAGTTGTCTTTTCTTTAGACGTATACAGAAGTTTCAGAAGGATATCTAAAAGCCTGTTTCGCAGTAGAATAAGATTAGCTGAAACAAGTCCTCCAAAATCATCCTCTGTTCCTAAACATCAAGTACAAGGGGGAGGGGGGAAAAAAAGCCAAATAAGGCTTTTGGAATTTGGATATTTTAAAGGCTATTCATAACATTCATACATAAGCAAACACAACCTGATCCCACTCAGGGCAAGAGAAAACTGTGCTACAGTGCAGGCAGCCTGCTATAAGCTGCCGAGAAATGTTGGGTAACTCATTATCATCATCACACAGCATTTGGTCAGTTTGAAGAACAGGCAAAAGAGAACTACAGCTTCTCAGACAATAATCTAAGATGAAGTGGTCCAAATTAGCTAAACTAGTCACTCCTGGCAAGTAGAGACAGAAAAACAACCAAATCCTCACTCCCCCCACTCCCCGCCAGCTCACCCCCTGCCCCAGCCCCCCACAACATGGTGATAAATGTTTTGCATTTTGCAGTCTGGGGGGAGGAGGAAATCCCACGAAAAAAGCCTGATCCTTCCCGACTCCCTCCAAATCTAACAAGTGGGGAGAAAAATTAGTTTCCTTTTCTTTTGATAGATCCCCAAACTCATCATCAGTTGAAAAACGCGTACTGCAAAACAAGCCAATACATGCACCTCGGGACTAGCTTTACAGTTACTTTGTGAATTCTCTCCTGTTGTACTTTATGCTGTCAAAGGAGGACCACATTTTTACATCTTTAAAAAAAAAAAAAAAAAGAGCGAATCATTGCTTGAGGTGATGTGCAAAAATGAAGACAGATAAATGAACACTTTCTGGGCCAAGGTTTTGTGCACAAGTCACAGACATAAACACAAAGCACCTTCTATGGCAGAAATACAGCGGAACTGGTAAAGACCAGCAACGTAAAAATCTCACGCCTTTTGCCTCAAAAACTTCTATATCCTTCCTGCTACAGTCTGAATTTCTCCCCAAGGTTCTTCAGTCCCCCTGGTAGGTAAAAAGCAGCTGAGGCTGTGGTTAGCCTGGGGAAAAAAAAACACGGCTGGCCTATAGGGAGCCCACCATTCTGGATCTCTCTCTAATACCCACTCCCACTTCACTAAAAAGCTTGAATTTAACCATCTTTGAGACCGAAATAAGCAAAAGTATTCAGAAGGAACAGTAGAGGCAGAAGGGGATAACAATGAATACACAGATTGCCTAAACCTTGTTCTTCGGGAAACCAGACTAATAAAGTTAACTTTGAAGCAGAAACACTTCTTTCTCACTTGTCCCTGTGCACCAGTATATTCCCAAGAGATGTAGAAACACAGGATCTTTGTGCACCCCCTTCCAGTTATTTGTGTGACATCCACTGGGGGGGCTAAAACGTTTCTGCTCAATGAGACTGATCGAAAACACAATTCTTTTTTTCTCTTTAGGAAAACAAGGATGGAAATGGTCTCAAAACAATCTGATATAAGCATTCTTGAAGGACAGTAAAGGAACTACTTTTTTTGCCTAAAAACAATAACTAGACTGTCTTAGTTAATTCTTCCACTTCCTCCACGCTTGGACAGCAGATGAATCTAGTAATCCTTTTTTGTCTTTTTGCTCTTCCCACAAAGAAGCAGAGATGCACAGCTGATGTGAAGGAGCAAGTGGCAGAAGCAGAACAAAACCACGTAGTGTTAAATGAAAGAAAACAAAACATGAGTACATAGGTTTTGCACTGCTTTGCAAGCAATACTGAAGTACCACAACTAGCTGGCAGCCAATTTTACAAAATTACAATATTGCTAATGATGCTATTTCTACATTTTAAGTATTTCAGCACAGGAGAGATCACAAAGTATTTCTCTTCTACTGCATCTAACCATGATGGCACTTACCACTATCAAGCTTTTCCTCATTGTTTATTTCCATGACCACAAACTTCTCACAGACTGCAAATGTAGGTAATGTGGAAGCGATGAACTGTCCAAACCTGGATATATACAGAAAAAACATTATTCACTGATATGACAGATGCACTCTCATCTATCAATAATTCACCTTAAACATAAAACTGTAACACTAGTGAGAGGGTGATATCCAAAAACGTCAACTTTCTCACATCTGAAGACTTAGGAAGATGGTCTCCAACTACAGCTACTAGCCAAAAAACAAATAAATGTGTAGTAATTAATGGAATCTTTACAGACAAGTCTGCAGGTAAGGGACCCTGAAAATGCTAGGATTCAAGAAAGGAAACTGGGAGATACCACCAAATGTAATAAATGGAACACCCCAAGTTAAAGAAAGGAGAACAAAAACATTATTCTCAAACCATTACAGCTGAACAAGTATTACATCAAAAACAGCGACTGCTTGACTCTGGTATAACGTTTATGCCTACAGCTTGAGGTGATGTAACACAAGGTCAATGTTTTCTAAGACAAGATGATGACATGCTACTCAGAGAAAGGAGATGTAGCATATTCCTCTTTCCTCTGGAACTAACCTGAAATGATCCCTAGCTAGCATAACTTCTCCCAGGTTATACAATATTTCACATTATTATTTCCAGGAAGGAGAACAAGAAACACTCAGACAGGCATTCTACAATCTGTTCTGTAACCATTTAAGCACAAAATCAACGGTTTTATTCTTGAATCATTTTTTGTCCTGCGTAATTAAAACGAAGACAGGTTAAGATGTTCAGGTTGATGCTTCTGACACCTTTAATTGTACTTGAAGTGAGAAGCTAAGAACATGACCATTCATATGCAAAGAACACCCAAACCTTGCAATATTTTATCCATTTCCATTATAATGAAACAGGAGATAAGAAAAATAAGTTTTCAAGGAGTTGAACTCGTTTAAAAGCATTTCAAATACTCCTGTACATACAAACTGCAATTATTTATGTAACTTTCGTCAGTCAGAATTAACAGTACTACATCTCACAGCCTTACATATTTTTCCACACAGTGAAGATTAATGAAAAAATCTTGAACTAAACCTTTCATGTGGGAAAGTAACCAAAGCTGCATTTTAACCAGAAGTATCCATTATACTCCATCTTAAGTCATATTCAGTGGTATTTAAGAAAAGTGCTCAGTGCTTCACTTGAACAAGCGAGCTGTAGCACAACACCTTTACTTTTCACTTGCAGAACATTAAGCCAGTTTTATCATTCAGTCATACCTGTTTAGATACAAGCTGAATTTAATATGCAAATAAAGGCATTAACAAAACTATTGTCTATGTCTAGTTCAGTTACTTCTTAGAGGATAAAATTCAGTACATGAGCACTTCATGTTACTTTCTCCACAGCAGTACTACCATTATATATTTCTGACCAAGATCACCAACGTAATAAAAACACAAAAGCCAGAATTATCACAAGTGTGGGCTACCTGAGCAAGTCATAGCTGCTAGGGAAGCCTTGAAGCAGAAAGCTCAGCACGTTACTAATTGCAGCAATAGTAGGCTGGGACAGAGACATATCTCGAAGAGTCAAGAGCAGTTTTGGGATGAGTTGGAACTCCCTCATTAACTTAGCGTTCTTTGCCGCTTCGCTGGAAGAAGGAAAAAAAAGGAGGTGGCAATTTAAAATTGGCGCATCCTCTACATATTACCTAATGCTTCTAAGTCTCATTACTAGCTTGGCATCGGCTCATACCTGGACTCTGTAAGAAGTTCTATGAAGTGCTCAAATAATGACAGATGAAGCTCATAGGGTGCATGAAGCCAGACCTGAAATACAGAATAAACAATGACATGTTTTGTACACAAATCCACTTTAAGATTAAAAACTGACATTAGTATATCAAAAGATTACAAAAGGCTTGAAGAGATTGAAACTGTTCATCTATATGACTATTTACCTGGCCATTGCGCTCAAAAGCTCATTGTAAGGTTCTTAATTGTTTATTCTTCAACTTCAGGTAAGTATTAAACATACTAGCAAAGATCAAAGAAACACACATTGGTTTGGATACCAAACATATTCTCTGTTAGTGTATCATGCTAAAAACTTTTAAAGCATTCTACACAAAAAAATAACACACTATCTGGAATTTCTCTTTAAACAGATGGTGCAATGGCTCCCAAGGAGTTACTGGTGTTTACCAGGCTGATGCAAAATGCCGTGTTAAGTTTATTTGGCTTAAGTGAAGATTTTGTCTTTGTAAAATTAACTTAATATCTTCTGCCAAGACTGAACTCAAGGTCTTCCCTGATTATTTTTTTTTTAATCTTTATCTGGCATTTCCCACACACTGTTCTAAATAGATCCTCTACCAAAAAATAAAAAAAAACACCAAAAAATTTCCATTGTTCAATCAACAGAAGCAATGAAAGATATGAAAGTCAGAAAGCTCATAGTTATAGCTGCAAATCTTAAAATTGACTTGCTACTGGACAAAGCATAATTAATACTTGTGCTGTGGTGTATAAAACTGGTTTGAATGAAAAGCTTTATGTCTTTTGCTTTTCTTCCAATCTTGTAATCTAAAATGATCAGAACACAGTTTTTCATTTCCCTGTTTAGCAGAAGAGTAGGAACATCTAATTTATGCAATTTAGGTGAAATGTTTCGGTCACTGATTTCTGAATACAGAAATAAAATAAATTAAAAAAACACCTAAAACCTGAGGCTTTTGGAAAGTTTCTTCTTATTGACTCACAGATCTACTACTTGCATATTTTTTTTTTTTAGTCTCTTAAGTGTATTCATTCTCCAGTTCTTGGCCTCCAGGAAAAAAAAAGACAGACATTAACTAAACAATAGGAAACGGGATCTTTCATACAGTAGTTGCTGTCTCAAATGACTGTACACCATTGATTAAATTTCTCAGCTGGTTCCTTTATGGGGGAAAGATGGGGAGCGGGGCGGGGGG
>Ga0065711_1038963_pt1 | contig 18250 bp, 9 predicted proteins | sample Hoacrofraction12_FD_59098 | JGI IMG/M metagenome (GOLD analysis project Ga0065711, IMG submission 59098) | Hoatzin crop microbial communities from Cojedes, Venezuela - Epithelial fraction 12 v2 (version 2) | ecosystem: Host-associated > Birds > Digestive system > Esophagus > Crop | place... | reverse complement strand
AAAAAAAAAAAAAAAAAAAAAAAAAGATTTCACACCTGTAAGTGATCTGTTCTATATACTAGAGGAATTGATTAAACTCTTGGTTAAAGTCATATTCGTTGGCTGCAATTAATCAAATGAGTGTGAATTCACATTTCTTACACAATGTATTTTGTGTAATGGCAGTAATTTGGGCATCCAGAGAATATGCCTTAGATTTAGCCTTGCACACAAATTAAGAAAGTATCCATTTTTCTGTAACAGAGATCTTAAAGAATGAAACAATTCTGAAAAAAAGTAGAACCTTTCTGAGAAGGCTCCAGCTCTATTAAGTTGAGGGAGAGTTGGCTGTGTAAAAGCTAAAGGAACAGCTCCTATACACAGCATAAAAACCCCTCATTTACTTTGCAGTTGGTCACCAAACCTCTGAGGTACCCTAACTTCCGTATACATGGCTACAGTTGAGGCATCCACACCCATAAGGACTGAGAAGATAAACACTTATCTGTGTTGCTTTAGATGCATGGCATACTGACAAGAATTTTCCTGGTGCTTGAGGTTGACTTTGTAGAGTTTTCTATTCCACATATGCCTAGACAAAGCAATGCAGGGTAAGGAAATAAGGCACTCACGAGGTATGATCATAGTCACAGTAATTCACTCACACTGTGTCCTGGCTAAGGCAAGAGCACGCATCTTTTATAAAGCTTTCCAGCAGTCAGAGAGCTTGACAACCCAAATCTCAGGCATGGGCTTTAAGCACAACCCTTCTCAGGAAGTCCTGAGGAGCTGTTACTGCTCTTCAGGTGACTTGGGGAAGAATAGAAAGAGGGTTATCAAGTATTTGTCTGGAAACAAATAGTCTAGGGAGAAGGTCAGATCCCATAGCTTTTCTGGTCCAGCAGCAACTAGGCTGCTTCTTTTTGCCCGTCCACAGATTAGGGCACAGTGGCCCATCTTTGCTGAGGGTGAGCTGAGAATGTCTATTGAGAACACTGTCAACCTCTGCGTCTAGTGCATCCCCTTGCCACATGGCTGCTCTGGGTCTCAGCTCTTTGAAGTCGTCTTCCACTGCATGACAAAGAAGATGTCCAACTAGTAACAATGGCCCTTCATGGGACACATATTTGTCCCTCTTACCGTGGGGTCAGAAGTTGCTGTACTTCTTTTCCAGCCCTGCCTTACAGAATCACTTGACCTGGAATTTTGATGACATCCATCGGTCTCATAATAGCTATAATTAAGTACTGAAAATCTATGCTGGAAAAAAGACATTCTGGGAATAAATGCGATGAGTGACTCAGGCAGATGTCTCTTGAAAAAGTAAAGTTATTAACCTGTAATTCATACCCTACAAAGATAAAATTTAATTGAATTAACTGTTTCGTAATTCTTTTCCACGTATAAGAGTTCTGGTAGTCTCTGACTTTTTTAATCTGATTTCTGAGTAGTTTGGGGAAAGTTTAAAATATAGCTTGATGACTACTAAAACACAGCATTTGCAAACACCTGTTTCACTTATGACAGCTTTTCAACTTTAACCAGGTCAGTTTCTATTTATATGCTGAAACTTTTCAAGTCTGCCTTAACACACAGCAGCATTTGCTTTTCATGTTTATGTAATGAGAATGTCACTGCCAAATAAACTGGTTAAAAAAATCCTCTTTTTGATTTTTCAACCTTGAAACAGTTTTTGTTTCTGTTTTCTTAAACTGTTTTCTTATGTAAAGGAAAGCAAAAAGAAGGCAACACTCACAGCTGAAAACCTGTTCTCCTGCAGTAGAATAAGGAGTCTGTCACGCTAAAGTCATTTCAAAGTATCTGAAAGCTGATGCTCAGATGCTTAACTTGGGATGAGGGTACCCAACTTAACTAGCGCTGTTTAAATTCTTACATCTTTTGTACAGAGCTGCTATAACATTACTGTAAACAAAGTCAACAGAAACCAGAAGACAGCACTTAAAAAACCAAAACCCATCCCAGAAAAAAAGAAGTGCATTTTGAAGATCCCTCCACACGTTTTTTTTCCTCTGGAAGCCATGCTTCTTCAATAATTCAGGAGGAGCAAGAACCAACAGATCTTACAGTATATTTGATGTGCCAACAAACAGACTGGAAATTGTTTCATTTCAATTAGCCCCTTTGTTGCCAACAAAAGACTGACAAACACACTGAGAGAGGGACAGGCATATGGCACTTTTGCTTTCCACTTTGCTTTTTATTTGATGCTAGTCCTCTTATTGCAGCCTCTCGCCAATTCCCCCACCTCGTGCCCACTTCTTCCTTTGGCATACTTTATCTATTATTGTTCTCTCTGTATCACCTTACTTGGGATCAAGTGATTCTCTCCAGTGCAAAAATAAGAAGACATATTCTTTTTCAGCCTCTTCTGATCTCCCAGGCTAATTGGCTCAGGTGTAAACCAAGCCAGCAGGGCTGCGACTTTGATGTGACACTTTAGAGCGGTGCACCTGGTAACATCCCTGTTTGTGTGTCGAATACCAGCCGGCCTTGCCTGCTGCTCAAACCCAGCTAATAAAAACGCCAGTAATCACGTTGTATTACAAGGCTCAAATTCATGCTGTTACTTTATTGCAAGGTTGTCATTAATTTTGCAGGGTGAACCTGGAATCCAATCTGACCTGTTTTTAATAAGTGTGGGTCTGTTTGCAAGTGTGTAAGTGAGTGACAGAAAAGTGACTGCCAGCTGTTTCTTCTTTATATATGGTGTTACCCTTTGCTTTGATCAATAATGCTGTTTCACTTTAAAAAGAAACTCATTTTGTAAGGATGCAGAAGAGAGGCCTTCCTACCTCCCTTGTCCCTGTGGTTTATTTGTAAAGCATACGCAATTAGGGAAAGGTCAGCCAACAGTAATATTTTACTTCTTTGCTAGAGATTGTTCAGCTCTTTTGCTCTGTAGAGCTGGACCTGTCGTTGAACAGCTGTCTTATTACTGTTTCATGTAATAGTATTTGGACGAATTACAAAACTAGGTAAAGTCTGGGAAAAATAATCATCATTAAAAAAAAATTGCAAAGCAAAGGCACTTCTAAAATGAAAAAGTCAAAATTCTTCTGAGTCACAACCACTCTTTTTAGCTCCAGCCCAGTACAAATGTAATTATACTTGCATAAAATAGATATAAAACTATACATATGTAAATGTATGTGCATCTTTGAGTTTTAAAATACCAAATATTTTCATTTTCATTGTGGGGAAAATGTTAAGTCTTCCAAAACTCTGTATAACTATAACCTAACCATAAACACCTTCAATATTTAACAAAGTTGTTACCAACAACGATTTTTTTGCCTAATCAGTCAAGAGTGGCTCAAATTTATATTGGTGAGTTAGAATGCAGGATAAAAGTAAGATTTTATTTTTGGGTATAGACTTTTCATCAAATGACTTTTGAACATTGCTGTTGCTTCTTTTAGTCACAGCGGAGAAATATTTTTGAATGCTGAGAGATAAAGACTCATTCTGTAGAAGCTAAAATGATGAGAACTTGGAATAAGGTAAGCTCCAAAGTAATCAGCAAAACAGATTAATGGCCTTTTTGAAATGTAATGAAAATTATAAGTAATTTCTGGAGATACTGCATAAAAAAATCTAAAACTTGTAAATTGAAATTTAAAGGGAAAGAAAGAATGAAGATGGAGAAAATACACATCAAAGGTTCCTTTTATTTTCTTTTTTCTTCTTCTTTCTTTTATTTTCCACAAATTTTGATTTTGAGCTTTCAGTTTTACAGCATGACCAGGAGTCGTTAGAAGAATACTGGAAACTAGCAGTTCAAACTGAACTCCTTGGAATCACAGAGTGAACCATTTAGTGCTCTATCTGCACTGCAGGCACTCTGTTGTCTGCAGTGACTAATAAAGCCCAGTCAGATCTTTCCATAACAGAGATGCTTTGTTCCTGGTGTGAATAAGGTGTAAATAAGTTCCTGTAAGTTAAAATTTATTATGCTTGTAGAGAAGACCTGTAACTTCACAGTGACCAAAACATGAATTATTAAAATATGAAAATAATAGTGGTTTACGTAAAGAATTTTTCTGGTACAAATTTTACAAACAGTAACTTACTGTTAGGCCCATGCAAAAGAGCTGAAAGGCACATTGATGGTACGTATGGTGAAGCAAGCTGAAAAACACCCTCAGATATTCTAAGTAAAACCAGAGAGAAGTGACTACATCACCTTTATTTCATCAATACCCTCAGGATGTAAAAAGTGCAAGAGTAAAGCAATCCACCTGATCAATAAATAATCTAAAGTTTATATAAATGTATAGCTGGTAGAAATCTGAAAAACGTGCAATCAGGAGACAGAAACAGTTTAGTGCATTTTTGCATTGTATGCTTAGAGGCCTTTGTTGTCTGTCCATTTTAGGTGACAATCTGTAACATACATCCTTTTTTATTCAATTATCAGACATAGAATGAGAAATTTGAGCTAGCTCAAAAGAATGAAAAAAAAAACGGCTGGTAGATAGAAGTGACTGATTTGCAGGGCAAATTTACATGTCAGAAGCTTCATGTCTTTATTGCAATAGAAGTTTTTAAGATTTTGCGTTTGTTTCCTGTATTGACTTCAGGGAAAACATTAATAGACTCTCACAGAAGCAACTATGAATTGCTGGCAGCAAAGATCAGACTGGCAAAGTCACAATTGAGGGAAATTTTGAGGAAGTAAGAGCAAAACATTACCTATTACAGTAGCGAGTGAGATAAAACTTGAATATAAGGAAAATATTTTCAAGTAGTTTGGCTTTCAGACTAGTGAAAGTATCTTCATCTACACTTTCAAACCTGCACAGAACAACACAAAGCATCCCAGTGATGAAGAAGGAAAATGGGGACACAATTTCTGTCCAATTTCCTGACTCCCAAAAGGTCTGGGATGACGGAAATCAGTCTTACTCCTATCTTTCCTCTTAGAAAAATTCTGTGCCCCGTCTCCAATCCCCATCCTGGACATGGTTTGAGAAACCATTTCTTGTCTATCTCACAAAGTCAGAAGTGGAGCGTGCCCTGCCTTGCATAAGTAGGTTATCAATGTTCGCTTGAAATGTCAAGTGGTATTTGGAACAGAAATATGAGAAGAGATAACTACTTACACCACTAAACAAAGGCAGTTGAAAATCACATTACTGTTTTCTACTGCAACAAGTTATAGCATATGTTTTGATGTGTTTGTTATTGCCATTGGTTGATAGAAAAGTAAAACCAAATCTTTATTGTAGTCCTACTCTCTGTCTCCTGGTACAAGACTGTAAGAGGGTCTTTTTTTTTGGTGGCCTATACTTGTGGATCTGTAGGAGCGTATTGTGCTAAAAGTAAGTTGTGAAGTGGGAATTAGCTTTCATGGGAGTCAGTATCCAACTCATCAGGAAAACACAACATGTTAGCTTTCTACAGTGAAACAACAGTTGCTTTGTTTAAGAAAGAGAAAAAACAATTTCTTAATGTTTTTCCATTTTAAAATTGATGGTAGAAGTCAAGGTAGAGGTAGAAATCACATAGTTGAACTGAAATGTTTTTGTTCATCTGATTCATTTCCATTACTGTTGGAAGAAAAAATTTTCTAAAATATGGTAATTCTGACTGTCTTTTCATCTTCTCCTTGCCAAAACTTTTTTTTTCTGTTTTGTTATTTTTTTAAAGGCATAGATACTTAAAAGTTCTAGTTTTCCCTTGGATTTGCAAGTAAACTTTGTGGTTATTTGAATAAATAAGTAATTTATATTCTTATTAACATGGTCCTGAGCCTGCATTTTTTCTGATGTTCTTTGAAGAATTACCCTTGTGCACCCTTGACATTTCCAGGGTGGCAATGAAACAGTGTGTCTTGGAAGAGTTTCAAAACCTGGCCTTTGGATTTTAATTATTACTGAGGGTAGGAAAGCCTGCAGAGGAAGAAACTATTTTAGGTGTCCACTTTTATTCCTGAAAACATTACTAATTAACAAAATGAAATGAAATGAAATCAGTGTTTGTCTGGTGCATTATAATATATGTGTATTTTATTAAAATAATCATGGGCCAGATCGTATCTATTACTTAGGCACTTTATTCAGTAATGAGGATGAGTAAGTCAAGTGAGGGCCAGATACCTGTGTTAGGAAGGTTTAGTATCTGGCACTGGAGAATCCATACTTCTGTGCAGCTCTCTCTCCTGTGCCTCCTTTCTCTCGTCTTCTGTGATGGAGTAACTTCTTCAGTACATTATCTGTCTCTTTTGCATGCAACGCTTCTGCATGTGTTACCTTCTAGGGAATGCTTTCTCACACATTCCAAAATTCCAAATTCATCTGGCTACAGTTTCAGAATTCAAGAACAATTGGCTGCAGAACACTGCACAGTACGAGTTCAGTGACACTACACTTCTTATCTTTCTAGAGGAAGCTTCTGAGATGAGCGTGGCAAACTTTTGCAATGGTGGTTGATACACATATAAGTGTCTATTGAAATAATTTTGAAAAAAAGCTTTGGGGAGTAAATGTATTTTAATAATAACTGTTGTGCTCCTCCAACAAAAGTCCAGCCCTACCCTTCCTAAGCACACTTTATTACATTATTTGCATTTATCCATTCTTTATTTGTTTTTTTGCCTGTTTTAATGAAAAACCTGCCTCACTGCTGTGTTTGAAGTAAGCAGCAGTAAGACACCAGTCCTGCACAGTTTTTCTGATTAACTTAAACCTTCGAGGAGAAGCTCCACTCACTAGCACAGAAGCTCTCTATACAAGTCAGAAATGCACGTTTTTTGGAGCTGATTCATTTGTGTAGTTTTTCTGTTCTCTTTTGCTTTGCTGTTTGCTTTCTATTTCTTTTTCTTTTTTCCTAATGATGAGAAAATTTATTCTGGTCTACCTGTCACCATTGACCTGGTAGCACATCATTGTATTTCCTTATCTGTTTGATTTTCCGCATTTTCTGTTATCTATTTTACAAAACATATGCACAATCCTTTTACCCTTAAGGCTAACACAGCAGTGGTCTATCCAGTCTCCACAAATATTTTTTACTTTTGATTTCTTGGCTCTGAATGCCAGCCAGACAACTAAGCAGTTAGACCAGTGATCATGAGTATGGTTGTTGAAGTACCCACAGAAAGGTTTTACCAGCATTCTGTGACCATCAGTCTTTCTGCAGACTTTATCTCCCATTTCTCTTACATTCCTTTAAACGACTGGGTCAAGTGCAACAACTGGAGGGAGGGAGAGACTGCCTCTTCCCTTAGCGAGCAAATGAGCTTGTTGGGGCAGAACGGTTTAGAGACCTTGGGGTGTCGTGGAAATAACATAAACCTGGGAGCGTGCAGCTCTTGCAGAGAGATTGAGAGACCACAGGAAAGAGCAAAAAACAAACAGGCAAGCTTCTGAGGGGATGAAAATAATGTAGCAGGGCCCAGAGGGGACAATGACAGAGCCTGTTGCAACTCAGAAAGCCTCCAAATTGCTTGCCTAGGAGAAAGACACACAGTTGGCAGTCAGCTGATTGTAGAAATCATTTTTGTTTCCATTCTGTCTTCCCTGTTTGCTTTGAATTCGCTCAATGTTTCTTTTAATTATTATGAATATTATTTTTAACAATGTCACTAATAGAAGCTTTGGAAGCCTTTCAGTCTTTTTGGAGCTTCTTTTCAGAAATGATGTAGGCACCTTCTCAAGATTTCTGTCAATACAAAGTCCCACCACAGGAACATATCAGACTACGGATGGTAGAGAAAAATAAGTATCCTACCTAGGCTCAATATTCAGATCCACTTTTTCTAAAAACATTGTTACATTTGTATCCGTTTTGTCATATGCAGCTCTTGAATATTCAGATGAATCATGAATTAGGTTTCTGATCTCCCTCCCCAAATTTATGAAGAATTCTAAGAAATTAAGCAGAGACGGCAGGCGACCTTACCTGGGGACAAGCAGATTAGCTACTTTTGGTTTTCCTGCTACATGACTTCTGACTAGAGTGGAATCACAGTGTGTTCTACATCGAGTTATGTCTTTTAAGACAAAACAGGCAGCACCAGTCAATTTATTAGCTACTCCTTTCCTATTTATATGGCCTGATGACCAATATGGCTGTGCTTGGCATTTTTCTTAAGAACACAGTGGGTTTTTTTGTAATAGAACAGTTCTATACTTCTATTGCTTATGTAACCGTATTGTGGAGTCTTTGAACTCTTTAATGATTGTAAAAAAGCTGTACACTGGCTAACCCATCCCATCATGTATTATGTTATTATTGTTTTGATTTTCAGGCCTCTGAACCTCATGAAGTTTTTATAGCTTGTTTATAATTATCAGTCATAATACTAAGTGCATAGAATAAAGATGATGATGTTTCCTTACAGTATCAAAAGTGATTAAGACCCAGATTTCTTTTCAGTATTTTTTATATTGCTGTCATTGTTGTGTAGCTCCCCACACGTCCTAACCCGCAAGCTCTAGTGTTTGACACCCAGCTAATCTGAAATTATTTCCCTCCTTGTTTTCCCTTATCTCTATTATTATTCATCCTGAATTTGAAACAATCTTTAAGTTTACATTCTTTGCATTTACTGTTTTCCATTATATGTGGAAATTCAACCCATGCCTTTGAAAAAGAGATTGTTTAGCTGCTGCTTACCCAGATATTGACCTGGGTGAAGCTGTGACACAGTACTATTTTTCAGAGAACCTGGGAAATTTCCAGACCCATAGTTTTCTTTCCCCATCTTTCTTTTGGGTCTTTTGATTTCTTATTTTATATTCTGCTACTGTGTCTCAGTGACTCAGCTTGTACATTGGATTTTTCTGAGGATATTTGTCCTGTTTTGTTGGTTCTTTACATTTAAGAAGTCAGTTCATATTTCCTGCTTTAGGAAGTCCTTAATATTATCCATTTCCTTCTCTACACTAAAGCAAGCTACAACAGATCATGAAAACTTTGTCCCCATCTGCTCTCCAAAGTAGTTTCTTAGTTGTGGTTCTATGTGTAGAAAGGATTCAAAGATTTATAGACATATTAACACTTTAAGATCTAAGACCATTTTTCTGTGTTTTTCATGATCATACCCTCCATTTTCTTAGAATTTTCCAGTTGTATTCTTCCACCCTCACATCTTTAATTTAAAACACAAATCTTCTTCTACTTGCTTTGTTTTAGTCAGATTTTTATCTGTGCTAAGTTCCTCTAAGTAGACTTAAATTTTATGAAATTTTGTCACTTTAGAGATTAATTCAGCTAAATTTCCTTTTTTGTAGAATATGCTGTTTCTCACTCTGATAGCTGGCTGTAGATGGCTCTATGTTCACTACAATATTCAAATGTATTCACTTCTTTCACATTCAGATTAGACAATTTTTTAATGAAAGGTAAAATTTTTCAATAAAACATATTTTAGTTAAAAATCACTCTAATTTCCTGTAAGTCAGCCAAAGGCATTTCATGCTGTCCCTTCCTGGGTGTGCAGTGTTTTCTGTCAATGCTTCACCTCTATCAGAGTTTTCATTCTGCGTCTGTTTTCATTTTCAGCATGTTTCTTTTTCCTTCCACTTTTCCTGGAGATTAAATACTACTATTCCTGTCTTTCACATTGAGGCCTTGAAGTTCACAATGTCCTTTTTTTTCTTCCAGTTCAAGCATACTACATCTGAAGAAACAGTATGAAGCTCTTTAACCCTCTAATTCTGCTACTTATTTACTTTAATGCATGGTAATGTTGAGCATACAACTATCAGTGAAAGCTACCTCTTCGGAGTATAACAAAACATTGCAAATTTTCAGTATTTTCCTATTCCATTCACATGCATGCATGTTGTTGAGTAACTTGGCCATTACTGAACTCTGAGCTAAGACCATCTTGAGCTACTCAGACTAAAATGCATCTTTTCTTGTCCTGATAAAATTAATTAGGAATGCATTAACATACGAGTAGTTACTTTTTTCTGTAATGTACATTATATTGTACTCATTAAGACTGATTTTCGTTTTGCAGTTCATTGTTCCTGATCACTTTACCAGATCAACTTGTTTCAGATATTCAAGTTCAGAGATCATTGTGAGGATAAATCTGAAATAATTTTGTGGTAGCATGCTTCTCTCCTTTTCCAGATCATTAGAATACAAATGGGCAGAGCTGATCTTCAGATAGGGCACTGAGGCATCTTGATTGCACTCTTTTCCCACCGTGAATCTTACTGTTTATTCACCACCTTCCTGACAGTGGTGCTGCCTGTTGTAACACTGTCTTCAGCAAAAAGACTTTTCCCAAAGAATCTGTGAAGGTTCTTACACACTGCTTTAGGCGGTTCTACTTTATCGACTACTTTGTTGATACTTTCAAGCAATCTTAATGCATTTTTGTAACTCTACTTGTACCTCTTCCAATATACACATGATCTGTAATAAGTCAAGCCTTACTTCGCTCAGCTACTTCCTAGCCTTGGTTTCATGCAATTACCTTTACAAATAGACCATTTAAAGTCTCTTTATGCAGGGCTTCGCTTTTGTTTTCACCTGGCCTTTTCTGACCTGATCTCAGTGAGGTCAAGAGCTGTTCCAAAATCCCATTGATTCCAGCCAAGATCACACCACATCTGGCCATCAGTACTGGGCTAGCTGCTGTCTCCAATTACTGCATGATTTCATGTTTCTGTAAAGCACCACAGAAAATCTTGTGTATTAAGGAGTCTGGAAAAGCTAAAGAGTACATGGGCTAAGAGGCAAGCATTTGCAAAGGTTCATGAATGTCAAAGCTTGTTTTCCACAATTTGACTTCTTTTTTAAATTCCTTCCCTCACAAATACATTGAAATAGCATAATTTTTTGAAAACACAGCTTGAACTAAAACATTACAGTAACCAAGACTTTTCTACAGCTCACAAAACCCATTATGAATTCCCCAGGCTTAAAATATTAAAGGATAAACTTAAAGAGAATTAACAAAAATCTTCAAGGATATAAATATGCAGTGTGGACAGTCAGACTACTGTAATTCTTCCTTTTAGTGAGGTCATAAAGTTGTTAATTTTAAAGACATGCCAGATTATGTTCCTTTTTTTGATACTTTTTTCATGGGTCCCTCACTGGAAAGAAACCAGAAGAGTCACTCAGAAAAATTCTTATTATTTCCAGTGGGAGTTAAACCAATTTGCCTTGCAATATCAGAAACAGAAAGACCATACTAAACATGCTTTTAAGAACTGAGAGCAAAAGGACGTTATGTTTCAGAGTCTTTCACTAGTAGAAAAAATGCGTTAAATCTACTGACAACATCAAGTCAGTATTTACCGGAACTGATTGTTTTGGAGACTCCAGTATTACAGCAGTTCATTTGGATCAGCTCAGTTGTCCATTAGTCTTACTAGTTCCCATCCGACATTATCTGGGAGCAGGATTTAAGAAGAGAGTAAAAGAGGACAAACTGTGCAGTAACTGCTCTCCATTTCTATTTCTAACTTCCAGAGGAAAGGTGAGCTGCTGCATTTAATGCCCTTGATGAATGTCTTTTCTCATGAAGTTGTCTAATTGCATTTTAACTCACATAGACTTTTGAAATGTAAAACATCCTGTAGCAATAAGATTCAGGTTTGTAGGGGAGAGGTGATTTGTTTTTTTAAGCTATATATACCCTTGGAAGATAGACTTGAAGGAAATGGACAAGATATGTTTCTGAATGGAGAAGCTTTTACTCTCACACAGAAAGGCTAAGATAAACTTATCTTCAAAAGTTAAAGAGAAACTTAAAAGTCACCTTTTAGAAGCCACAGAACTTAGAGAAGGAGGTTGTCACCAGGTAGACCAGGAAACTGAGAGGAGCTGTGCAAAAAACCCACGTCTCTATTCATTTTTTCACTGCCTTTTGTTTCTTCATGAGAAAAACTGTGATAAAAACAAAGTCTTTTTACACTGTTACTTACCGTTTGTTGCACTGTGGTTGGGCCAGCTTTTTTTTTCCCAGATTCATGTAGCTGCGTCTGGGGAGAAAACAGTCAACTCTGTATTGCCTTGGCTTGTCTATTCTTATGAAAGTGTCATGCTCACAGAAAAATTCCCTGAGTAGCCTGTTTATAATTTCTTTCTCATCTGGCCTCACTCTAGTTTTAGTATAGAAGTCTTTGGATCGGTGAGTGTGAAGTGTTTGGGGAAGTGTTTGCATGGATCCCAAAAGATCCCCTTTCCTAAAGCCTTTGCCACAATCAGTAGAAAACATATTTTGCAAAAATGCCTACCTAGCTTTGTTGCTTTCAGGTATATTTCACAAAGGTTTGTTTCTTAACTGCTTAGGGGCACCAATTCATTTTTTTTCTGTCTGCTCACTGACCTTTGACTTGCCTGTTGTGCACAACCCATCCTGATGAGGAATGTCCCACTGAATTACCTTTATACTTAATGAAATACTAAAGAGTTTGTACTCTGCCACAGGAAGGAATGACAGGCCTAGATTAAGCAGTAGTCACCGCCTATGCATTGTTTTGAAAAACAGGTCCTTATATAAATGAGATATTTTTTGGCAATGAGGAACTGCTAACTTTATCATATTCTCTGCTTGTTTTTATGAAAAAACTATGATGAAATGTCCTTTCTCACTCCCCAGAGAAGAAAGAAGAGCTGGAAAGGTCAAGCAGGGCACATTTACCATGGGAAGTGCCCACGGCTAGCACATACTGGCAAGTGTTACTTGCAGGTGGAGCTAGTGTCATGAGAAGTAGAAGGGGCCTTGACTGTGTGTGACAACACAGTGACGGAGTTCCCAACTTTTACAGATAACTAACTCATAAACACCAACAGCATTATACTTTGTAGGACACCATTATACTTCATAGAAAGTGAAAGTGTGTCAGGTGGACGAAGAAACATGAGTCCGAAGCCTGACCCATAGACCAACCCATCAGGTTAGGAACTTCTTCCTTTTCTCTCCAGCTGGACATGGGAAAACTCCAGTGTCCTGTCTCCCAGTCTCATACAGCAATTGCTGCTGATCTTTCTGCAGGGACTCCGGACTATCTTAGCTGCTTTCCAGAGTTCTTGAGAAATGTACTTGAGCTAACCTGCTACCCACAGGTACAGGCAGTTTACCCTTGAATCCTCAGATAGGTAGCAAAGCACCAAGTGATGAGGAGTCAGAAACAAGACTGACTGAGGCAGAGGGAATCCTGCATTATTCCCTGGCACCTTTTGGTTCAGCTGTGTGGTCTTTCCCACGGGGTGCTGAGGAGTCTCTATTACCACATAGGAAGTAGAAAGAGGTAATTTGATGGCTTACTAATACAAAGAAATGTTGTCAGATTATAGATCATCAACAGTACTTTCAAGAAAGTGGAGGGACTCATTTGCCTCTTTCTCATCTCCTTAGCTGTAGTCTAAACAACCTATAGCTGGCATGAAAAAACATTGGCATAAGCTACCTCTGACTGAATTTAAAATGTAATGAGTTGCACCATTGTTTAATTTGAGGCTCCCTGAGACAGGATAGAGATAAGGGAAACTGAATGAAGTATCTTTAGAAAGACAAAAAAGAGAGTATTCCAAGTAGAGTAGGAAAAACTATTGCCTAGTCAGTGGATGTACTACCAGACTTGAATAAAGAACTGAAAAAAGTACAAGGGATGACAAAACCAAGGAACTTGTGAACTCTACAGGCTTATGAACATGATGAACATCAAGAAGCTGAATCCACCAGAACTTCTGCAGTAGACTACCTTCCTGTTCACAAGACTGAACCTCAAACTGCCAAGATCTTGTTACCAGAGTTGTGTGTGTCTACAAAAACGTTTTAGGAGACAGACTGCTTCACTTACTACCTGCTTGGTTATCTGCTGTCTAGATTTATCACTGTAGCAACAGATTTGGTGTCTTTGAGTGGTCAGCAGAAGTCAAGCAAACTGAGATGGATAAGGCTTCTAGAACCTTCCGGTCCAGATGGGTAAGTGCTCACTGTCTTTGTCAGATAATGATATCACTTTATTTCCAGACCTACCCTCTTTGTTGTATCAGAAGATGTTGACTAAAAGACAGAGCAATGAAAACCCCATATTTCTACATTTGTCAGGTGGGACTTTGCAGCAACCTGAGGCTTACCAAATAGCATGCTAGCAGTCAAGGCTGGCAACTGGCAGTCAGGAAAATATCTAAGCCTAAAGCAAATTCAATACTCTCTGGCTGTCAGACTCAAATATTTTGTATTGTAGTGTTGCAGAGAATTTCCAGTATTCCAGTGGTTTTGTCCAATAAAGCTTTTAATATAATTTGATTTTATTTGAGTCAGAAAACATGCTGAAATTTTGAAAAGAGAATGCTATGAAGGAAAGCATGTCAGCATGCTTTCATGGAAAAAGCATTAGCCTGGCCTTTCAGCCCTCTGTAGCCTTCCTGTTCTGTTTGTCAGGCCTTTGCTGTGTCACAGGGTGACAGACACTTTGTTACTTCCATCTAGGCTGTACGACCAAGCACTCTGGCACCTAAGCCATGCTGCTTAATCTGGAGATGCCTAAGGCTCTGTCAAGAGACAGCACCAGAACTAGTGTGGCAATAACAGCAAGGCAGGGCAGCGGATCTGGTCTGGGTCTGGCACCACATTAGTGCTGCTGTGTTGACTCCAGGACCCGTGCCTACAGCCCTAGTGGTGCTGCTTCTTTTCTTCCTTTATCTCTGTTAACAAAGAGTTCTTGGTCGTACTCATAAGATTCTCAATTGCCTTGTTCACTCTGACAGTTCTGGAGAATTGTGGCTGCCTTTTAGTCTCTTATTTACTAAAACATATTCATTTTTTGTTGTTATTTATGCTTTTAAATACTTGCCTTTATAATTAAGTCCTCACCATCCTAGATTTCTTGCTAAAAGTAACATGCTGATGTTTGTTTACTGGTCTTCTAGTCCAAGTACATAGTTATGTGTATGTCTCATGAAAATGCCTGCAGGTGTTGGAAATACCTTGTTCACTAAATCTGGTAGTCTAGGGGATTGGTTTTTACCATCTTTAGAAACAGGGGCTGTCATAATCAACAGGGATTGTAGTAATGGCATCTGCACCACAGAAATAATTTGGACAGGTGCAATGCACCAATTAAAACATAAACAACCACAAAATGTTTAGATTCATTCCAGCAGTTCAATTTTTTTTGCAATCCTAAAGTCAATTTGTAATTAATTTAATACTAGAGCAGAAATGACAGATGATCTAATTGTTAGCATGGTACAAGCTTAGAAAGACATTAGAGCGCCATTCTGGAGAACTGTTGCACATAATTGCTCAGGTATTCAGAACACATTTCTTTCCCCCTGCTGTGCAAGGACTTCTGTTCCTGGATTTTCTTTCAATGGCTCCCCCACAAGTGGGATTAAAAGTAGAAACTTAATGATAATGAATTGAATTGTTCACATCTAAAGGGGGTTGATTGGCAGGGTGCCGGAGACAAAGACATCCCTGACGATGTTTAAAAAACCAAAAGTAATTGGATTACACAAAGAAAATAAGATAAACATTCATTAAAATTACAGTAACAGACTGTGATTAATGAGCATGTACAAGTGCAAGCAGTGCATACTCTTCAGGCCCTGCAAGGCCTACATCCAGTGGTATAATTAATAATTTTTAATTGTTTAGTAAGTAATTGTTATGCGCTTTCCAGTTCAAAAGACGTGAACTTGTTTTCCCTAATCTGATTTTATCTGTGATTACTATGGAGTCATCAAAGGTATTGTAATTGGTACTGAAGTTCAGTGTGCCCTTTTTTCGACTGTGAAATTTGAGTTTATGTGGTTCTGCTTGGGAAAGTCTTCATGGAACTTGAAGAAATCACTGTGGAGGAAAGTTCCATGTATCCATTCTTCCTTAACATAACAAAAAAAGTTTCATGTATGGAGGTCAGAATGTTTAAAGCTGGTGAAAAAAGCTGGTTTTTTACCTTAGGTGGAAACTGTAGCTCTGTTTGTTACATGAGCTTGTTCAGCAAGAGCCTACTAACTGAGTCAAAATACTCTGGTTGGCTGGAGTTTAAACCAACCAATAACATAGTTTTCAGTTTTGCTTAAGGACTAAGAGGATCTGTTGCAGTTTTTTTGGAAGTTCTCAAAATGCTTTGATTTCTATGGCAGCTGTAGACCCTGGTCTAAGCCATAAGCTTCAGGAGAGAACAAGCTGACAACTCTGTCCTTTCTTTCCAAAAACCCGAACAACATTGTTCAAGAGCTCCCAATTGAAAGCAAGAGAGCAGGTGGTGGCTATATATCTACAACACTCAGAAACAGTGACCCTTTTAAGGATCTTAAGTTCTGTATCCTTCGTAAGCCTTCTGCCTGAACGATTGCTTAGCAGGCTGTCTACAGGAAGACACACTGCTCTGTTTGGGAGCAAAAGAGCCCTGCAGGCTTTTGGAACTATTTATGAATAGACAGGTAGAGCTGGTAGGGAAGAGCAGTGAATTTGGGGAGAATAAGAAAAAAATGGTTTTTGCAAATTTGGAGTCCCACAGGCGAAGCTCTGGCGAGGAGTACATCCATCTCCTGGAGTCCTTGGGAAACTTGCCAAACTTACTAGGTTGTGATTACTGATGCACTTCTCCACTGTCCATAGTAAGCTCTGTCAACAACGGCAGCAAATGATTGTCAAGTCTTCTAGCTGCTAGGATCACTAGCTGTGTTTCAGGGGTTGCATTTTAGTATACATATTAAAGCAGTAGGAACTTTGCAAGCCCTGTTGCTAAATATTGTATCGCTGGCCAACAAAAATCAGTGATAGCCATCAATGTCAATACTGTCATCACTCAATGTCATCAATACTATTGTTCCTTAAGGTTGCCTTTCATAAGATTTTCATTCCTTTTGCCAATGCAGAACTACTATACTGACAGTATTACCCAGCATGTATGCCTTCTTGGGATTCTGAAAGCCTGTTTGAAAACGTTTGCCTTTTCTGTAATGTTCTCTTAAGAACATAACTGTATTGGCAGAAAACAATGGGTGATTCATAGGATGTTGATGGATATCGAGCAGCATGGGTGATAAAGGATGGCATACCTGCCTGTTTCCTACTGAAATGCCTTCTCATCCTGACAGATATGGCCAACGAGTATTTGGGGCCACAGACACATTCTTGCCAGAAGCTACCAAGACTTTGTTATAAAACACCGCTTCTGGTATCCAGTGCTGTGACCCAAGAAGAAAATCTCTGATACTTTTCTTTTAGTAAGTCTTTGACTTAAAAGATGCTTGTCTGTATTATCAGTGACACCTGCTCAGAGCTGTATTTGTTCAGTGCTCCAGGAGCAAGCTATAAACTTCAGAGCTCATAACAATACAAAATTACAACTAAGACAGGTAAATTTCGTACTGGCTTTTTTTTTTTTTTCCAAAACTTGACAAGCTATGGGAACTCCTTCATAACTTAGCCACATGAAAATGCTGTCCTCTCACTTCTGCAGACACTTTTTACTAAATTTGAACAAAAAAAAGGCATTTATGCATAAATTGCATAATGAACGGACTGATGCCCTTCCATCTTCTCTCTTCTGTAGCTCAAAATGGTAAGTATGAAGTAAAGATATTTCAGTCCCTCGTATATTATGGTCAGGAGGAATAAGAGCAGCCCCATGAAGCTGAGAGAAGAAACATGGATCTTGAGGAGTTTGAAAGGAAAAGTCTTATCTCTGGGGGACTGGAGTTGAAGAATCAGCTCAGTTTTAAGAACAAAAAACACATACACCAAGCTTTTAGGTGATTTTTAGTAGAATCCTTCTTGATGAATTTGGAAAGGTGCATAGAGATTCATTTCATGTGTTATTTCCATCTTTTTTTATATGCTAGAGTGTGTAAAACTCACATTCCTGTCCTATGCACCAGAATACTTGTTGAGAACATACAGTATCTATCTAATGTGTCAGACAAAGATTATTATTCTTTTCTTTTCTCCAGAGGTTCTACACTGCAATGCTCTTTGTGTCACGGAGGTCCTTCAACCTGTCCCTTGTGTCTGGGTGAAGAAGGGGAGAGGAGCATGGCCCAGGTTTCTCTATAGTCCAGACATGCACAAGATTAATGTGCATCTTACAAGAGATAAGAGGGGAAGCCTACAGAGAGGATGACTTTCCCTTGGTCGAGGAGGACTGTGTGAGGGATTGCTTAAGCGATCTGGACGTCCACAGATCCATGGGCCCAAATGGAATGCACCCACGAGTGCTGAGGGAACTGGCGGATGTCATTCCTGAGCCACTCTCCATCATCTTTGAGAGGTCCTGGAGGACAGGAGAGGTGCCCGAGGACTGGAGAAAGGCCAATG
>Ga0065711_1038962_pt1 | contig 18251 bp, 14 predicted proteins | sample Hoacrofraction12_FD_59098 | JGI IMG/M metagenome (GOLD analysis project Ga0065711, IMG submission 59098) | Hoatzin crop microbial communities from Cojedes, Venezuela - Epithelial fraction 12 v2 (version 2) | ecosystem: Host-associated > Birds > Digestive system > Esophagus > Crop | place... | reverse complement strand
AAAAAAAAAAAAAAAAAAAAGACAAACACAAGACAAGAAAAAATCCACAAGTAACAGAAACAACAGACTCAAATTGAGTGTAGTGTTTGCCAGACAGTAGGTAATAAGCTTGAGTGTGGTGAGAGAAATTATTTGGAGAAGACTGAAATTCATAAGCACAGTACATATATTTCAGGTGTTGAATAGCTTTTTAATAAGGCAGTATTTTCAGGTAACTCTCTAGCCACATAGGCAGCTGTACTGAAGCATACTGATACCAGCCAGCAATAATGGCACCTGCAGGAATGAACCTGAAAATACTGGTAATCTTGTATATTTTTTAAGTTCTTTAAAGAGATTTTTAAAAACAGAAAATGAGATTTGATCACTGAAGGTCTTTATCTTCTGCAACACAGGTTGCAATAGTCTTTTTTCTTTATTTCACTTATTAACTAAAAGGGAATTTGGGTGTCATCTTTCTGTAAACATTCAGTGTGTTCTCTGTAATATTTCCCAAGTCTTTTAGTGGATAATGCAGTGAATTTCTGCTGGCAGTTTGAAAATAACATAGAACGTGTGCATAGCCTACGCCACTAATACTTTTCCAAGTTTAAACTTGTATTCAAACGTGTAGAATACTAGCTTGTTACTGCAGAATTCCATACTTAGAGCTTGGCTTAATTTTGTAGATGGGCTTAACTTGTGCAGAACACTTCTCCATGTACAGAGGCTCAGTCCTCTTAAATAGAAAGAGGAGGTGTCTTGGAGGCAGAAATTGTGTGTCAAGTTAACTCCTGTTCATATTTCATAGCCAACCATCCATAAAGCACCGTGATTTGGGTTTAGAACGGGCGTGTTGTTTTTCTCATGCGTGCCCTTTCTAGATATACAAGAATTGCCAGATGAAGATAGGAATATTGTAAGAGAAGGTAACTATTTTATGGTATCAGAAGTTAGACTAAATGAAATCCTTTGAGCCAACTTCTTCAAGCAAAAAGGGAATTTGTAGAAGAAGTTTAGCCTAGCGATTAACCATGGTCACACAATTCTTAGTGGGTATTCTTTAGAACACTTTGCATGGTTTTAAACCCTGTTAATATATTTTCTTCGGTGTGGTGAGTAAGCAGTTTTATCTGTTGTTAATGCTTATTACCTTTAGTATACAACCAGGGGAATAAGCTATGCTAGGATGTCAGTGAAGATATCCTTTTGAAAAGTGTGATACAACAGCAAAGAAGTATTAGTTATAAATTCTTTAAAATTACCTTAGTACTTAAAAAACGGGTTAGAAAATACTTCATATACTGAACTTCTGATGGCATGCTCACGTGGATTAGTGGAGGAAATTATTGGTGTCACTAGCAAGTATGTACTCCCATTGCACACGTTTTACATGGTAACAGTGAAAGAATGTCTCCCTGCAAATTCTGATGTCTTTCCAAAAGGCAGCTTGCTTTTATATCTATGCATCTTTGAGGATTTCAAGATAAGATTTTATTCTTTTGACACTATAAAGAGGAACTGTTTAAAAATGAACTTGGAAACTCTGCACCTGTATACAAATTTTTTTAGCAATAAAGCAGCACAGGCTGAGAATGCACTAAAACTGGATGTGTCATTTGTTCAGAAAACAAATTAATCAACTGACTATACGCTACACTCCATTTCTGAGATGGATTTATACTTGCTGCACCTTTGTCAAAGCTTAACAATTTGATCTAAACTGACATACGCTGGGTATCTGCTTTGGGTCTACCTGTTCCAGCAGACTTCAGGCACAGGAGCCTCTTGCTTCTGGAAGGGAACTAAAGAAGAATTGTTACTCCGCTGGTACCGAGATAGGCAACTTACCTGATAAAAGCTTCAAGGGTTGTTTTCTATGGTAGCAGAAAGCTTCTGTTGCTTGTATACATTGCCTAAAAGTATTAAGCCCCTCAGAAAACTGCTTCATATATGGGGATTGTTTATTGTTTTGGCAGCTACATTTCTGAAAATTTCTTTCTGTGTTTGGCATGTCACAGCCTGCAGGGAGGCACAACTTTCCTTGCAGTTGCTGCTGAAAGCAGTTTTGGGAAGTGCTGTAACACAGCAGCATGATGCCACCTCACGAGGGCCACACTGAAGGAGCCGTGGCTCCCAGCCCTGCCACCAGCTGTTACAGATTGCTATCCCCTATGCTAGCTTATAGAAGATTCACACTGTGATTATTACTTCAGTAGCCTGTTCAACCACCTTAATTTGTTTCATTTTCTAGTTGTTTTTGTCTTTAGATTCCAGAGAAGACAGCTGCTGGTTAGCTAACATAAGAAGGCCTGACCTTGAGGCTTGTAAATTATGGTGGCTTGTTTCTTAAAACAGAATTTACTTAGAACACTGTACTGCTGTGAGTGTCAGCAGGTACATCAGGCAATTGTCAGTGCCGAGAAAAAACACCATTTGACATGAAGAACCACAGCTTGACTAGACAAAGCGGAGGTCCTCCCTGTTCCAAAGATTAGAGGAAGGTAGTTTAACAAATTACCAGATACTATTTAGCATATACTCTTTATTTGTTTAAATTCATGCTAAGTAATGTAGTATGAGGAACCATTAATCTAATGCTTTATAATCACCCAGGACCTGAGCAAGATCAAGTGATTTTTTTTTTTTGCTGCAAACATAATCTAAGGAAAAGAAGTGGGCTTATGACTCGCAAGGTATTATACATGATCTGCAGAATATATACTTCTGAAGGCCAGCTTTTTTTATTTACTTAAAAAGTTTCTTCTTTACAACTGTAAAGATAATACAAAAAAAAATTAATTGACAACTTTCTTTTCCTTTTAGGGGTGGACACTTAGCTAAATGAAGCAAGACAATTTAGCACTATTATACACAGCATAGATGTGAAGTATGTAGCAAGAAACGGTCTCAGTGTAGAAACCATAATGAAAGGGCAAAAGTGAGTAGTCCCATTATCAGTTACGTTTCTTAAACTGATACAACAACAAAAGGCCTGTCACTAACACAAAGGTGAAGTTATACAATGGAAAACATTTAGCCGAGACAGAGAGCGCTTGCACAAAATAAATTTAGTCACAAGACTTCAGTTAAAGACCAACAGCCCCTTAAACATAATGGCACAACACAACTTTAAAAACTTCTTTGTTCTCAATAATGAAATTATCCAATAAAGCAAATCAAAACTTTATATGCATATACAGTGACAACTGTTAAGAACAACCTGCCAGTTAAGGGTTCAGAGTAAAGCTCATTTTAGAGATAATATCACAACAGGCAAGGAAAGAGATCTTACAAGAGTGTAGCATTTACTTCAGGCAGTTACTTTTGATATCCTGAATTTAGCTGTCACTGAAAAGCGCTATAGTTTTACACTTACACCTGTCAGATTTGTAAAACATAAACAATAAAAGTAATTTAGATAGCATATAGTATTAGAATTTAATAGAGCCTCTCCTCTCCCTGCAGAATGGCTGTTGATACTCTTATGTTATTGCTTAATCAGAACAAACTGAGACAACCCAGAGCTCTTAATCAAAAAGCAGCACAGTGAACATAAGTAGAAGTATCAGCTGCCCACCTAAAGCCTCTGAGGTGCCTCACAGTGAGTTTTGTCCCCTCTGCTCCAAGTCTATTACAAGAGTTATTTTACAATTAAAAGAAGTCATACTGTGAAATACAGGGAGCACTGGCATCCACAGCAATGGGGAGTGCAATCTGCCAGTCGTATGTGGAAGCAGAAGTAACAGAATGGCAAATTGCATCACTGGAATGAAGTTGATAAAGTAAATAAAATCCTCTTTAGACTCCTACAGACAACTACTAAACTTCATGGAAGTCTTAAAACATCAGTCCTTTAGGCAACAAAAGTGAGAGGAAAAGGAACCTTAATCTTCCAACTAACAAGAATTACGGATATTCTGTCCCAATAACAAGGGGCAAGCAGTGTTCTTTATTTTCCATCAAATTACTTTCTAGACATCTGGATAGAAGCAGAACCCGTTCAAAGCAGAGAGTAATGCCAGTGAGTACCCATTAGGTACTTTTTATGAAACATCTGGACTGGCCAAGTGAAGGCAGCAGGCAGATCATCACAACTTCAGCAGAGCAGCATTCCCACGACTGAGCAGAAGTGAAGGAGAAGAAAAGACCATTCCTTGGTTTCACAGCTTCAGCCCCAGAAAGAAAGGCTCAAATCTGCTAAAGGCAGTTGCTCACAGCCTAAGCTTCACGAAGCTGCCAGAACTTGACTGAGTCCTGTGCAGCCACAGGGCTGCACTTCCAGAGGACTTGGCAGGCACACGCTTTACCCTTGAAAGTGAAATCCAAAACCTTGTGCTCCAGCCAGCGCTGTGCCATCCAGATTCATGCACTGAGCACACCGTGCAGCTTCTATGACATGCTAGCTTGCTCCTTTTGCAGGCCAGACACACACAAGAACTAGTCAGGAGGCCTTTTAGCAGTGCCTCACATAGCAGGTGTAGCTAATTTCCACTTGACCAACAGCTAGCTGCCATTAACACTGTATCTATATGAAAAAGTAGGACAAGAACTTTGATCTCTGTAAGAACATTCCATTTATAATAGCTCCCCTTGAACATTATCTTGTTAGTATGTCTTGTACAGTTCCAGAAACCTGATTTCAGTATTTCAAAGGCTGTTTCCCACCCTGAAGTCATTACAGAGAATCAAAATCATAGTAATACTGTCTCGGAGAGTGATGTACTACATGGGCAAGCTATTCATTTTTCCAAGCATAGCCTCAGTATGTCATATTTTCAGGTGTTCCTCTTAGGTTGAAGGGATGCACTTAAGCATTGGTTCTTTCCATATACAGATAAAGTGACAGATCAACACTCAAACCTGTTCTGGTGCATTATTTCATCATAATGAACAAACACAGCAGAGATGCAGAAACCGCTCCAGCAGTTCTTGAAAGTGCTATATTATCAGTTGACCCTGACTATGGTATATCCTGGCAGTAGGCTGACTGCATCTGCTGCAGAGCTTTGCCTTTCTGCCACATTATTCTTCTGCTCCAGTTCCTCCAGCTTCTTCATCAGCAATTCTATGCGAATGTGGACCTCCACAAGCTTTTCCTTCAGCTAGAAAGAAAAAAAAAAAAAAAAAAAGAGAGTATTAAAACTGGAGAAAAATGTCCTCACCCTGGATCTTTGAATAATCTGCACCCTGCTTTCAGTGGCTAAAAAGCATCTGACTTTCAAGATGGATAATTGTACTGGGCTTTAATCTCTATATTGCATGTCTAGTACAGCCAGAACTGGCACCCAGATCAGGAGACAGACGAGTGTGTGCCAGCATAACACCTTTCAGAGATGTATGGAAATACTCTACTTAAGGAGATGGAGTTGCTGGAGCCTTACTACGACCAATCCAATCTTTCCTAGTTAACTCATTACAAGTTTTTAAGCAGCCAGAGACCTTCTTTGACAATATCTGGACAGACTGTTTCATCACTAGTTTAGGAACACATGCGGACAGTCCTTCAAAAATGCCATTTCCAGAGTCCGGGGTTTAAGTTAACACATCTAAAGCACAAGAGTAAAACCCTGCTGACGTGACGTTTCAAAAAGCAGAGACCAGATTATTGCACTTGGTCTAATCAACAAGCAAACTGTCCAGACTCACACAATTTGTGTTTGCAATCACGTAATACAATTTTTTTTACTTCAGAAAAATGTGTCTCAACTTTAGAAGTCTTGCCTGGATAAGATTTATATATTTTAGCCTCACTTGACCTATAAAAACATTCTGATCTTATAGTAAGACATTGGAAGATGACTTTAAAGAGGACAAAACTTAAGAAATGTCATGGGCCCATTTCCATTCTTAGAACGGCAAGTAAAACAGGAACAAAAAAAGCAACAAGTAAGCACATAAATACTGGATACACTGGCAGTCTCCTACACGCAGTGACTTTCCTTGAGCTATGGGACAGACAATTTGCTAAGTTAACAATGAGTTACAGAAAAGAACATTGAATTTCAACACCAAAAAAGGAGGGAGGTTCTAATGTTGTCTTGGAAACAAGTAAACACTGCCATGCTTTTTTGAGCTCACATAGCCATAAATACAACCGTGCCAGAATCCCTTTCAAATTAACAAATTGCTATTTTTCAAATTCTTCAACAGTGACTTATCAATTCTAGGGACAACACAAGTAGTAACACTTAGGCAAAGTCTGTCTAAACAACTCTTGGGTATGTTTCTTTTCAAAATGTAGAGATAAGAGGATAACATACTTTTGCCAGAAAATGAACTAGAACGGGAAATGTTTTGCAGGTAAGTGGTTCTAGAAAATGTTTTGCATGTCTCACGCATTTAAGTCAGTCACTGTATTATGTCAGTATTTTCTCCATCTTAAGCACTTAAAAAAGTAATTGTATTAATATCTTTGGACTACTATCAAAAAAATGAGCATTTTGAAAATATTTTCCATAGAAATTAATGTAGAAACCTTACTTTCCTCAGTTGTTCCTTTAAGGTCACAGCAGGAAAATTCACCTTAGAAGCTTCTATTATCATTTGGTTTTTTAAGAGGTAACTGGAAAATGAAAGGGGGGAGAAAAAACAACAAACCAAACTAAGAAAAACAGTTAAAAACACCATAATTGCATTCATTGTTTAGACAGATTATTTAAGAGGATTTTAAAGCAGATACAAAACTGTTGCCAAAAGTAGTGAATACATTATGAAAATATTAAAAACAGAACAATGGTTTTACTTTGAAATCATAAGATACTCCCATTACCAGCTATAAGTAATTTACAGTTTCTATAATCAAGCCCTCAATCTACCACAGAACTACCTGGATACCTTACATTAGCTAAGCGAGCTGGGAACTGAAGGAGATTTCAGTATTGCAAGCAACTAAATTTAAACCTTGGCATTACATGAGGACACTCAAAAAGTGCAAGGCAAATCAAATGGAGTCACACCAACACAAAATCCCACACCAATGTGCTCAGTCAAAAACAACATCGCTTTTGTTAGCTGTAGACTAGTTGTACACCCTGTTGTAATAACTTGTAAATTCCCTTGAAATCAATGACCATGAGAATACAGTATACTCACCAGAGGATGCTGTCCTTGAAGAAACAGAAAAAGCCTCGGAGATACGCCAGGTCACTGGACGAAGAGTAAAGAATGAAGCCCACGACCGAGCCACATGACCGACAAGATAATACATTGTAAGTACTAAAAGGAGAAAGGGAAAACTGTATTAAACAGAAGCTTCTGAAACCAGAGATACTGCATGCTTCTAAGAGGACATCAAATCTCTAGTTCTATCAGGACAGCAAAACAAGACCTAACAATGCTTTCTCCTTGAAGAAATGATGCAAAAAAAAGAGAAGGTGAACATAAAAATTTGGACATGTGCAAAAAATAATCTCTGTAATATGCGAAGTGGCAATTAAGGAAGAAAATACATGTCTCACTATCACAGAGTAGTTTAGGCTACACTACTCAAACATGATTTAACTGGTAAAACAACGCCTGCACCAGGTCAGAGATGTGAAATATCCCCCTGATGAAACAGATTATTGCCTCATGCTAAGAGAGGAATAAAAGGCAAAAAAACCCACCCCAAAGCCCCACAAGTCTTATATTTAAAAAGTTCCTTATAGTTTGTAAAATAGCATTCAAACACAGTGTAAACAGACTGCCGGTTCTGTGAACCCTCGGGTGGTGTTTACCTCCTTCCCATCGGACCACTCCCAGAGTCACCAAACCTGTCGCTAACTGTAGGCTCACGGAGAGAGCAGCCGAAGCTGTCCGTTTTCGGTATAAAAAACCACCCAGGAACCCCAAACGGAGATGCTTGAATCCAGGCAGCAGACCGCTCAGGGCAGAAAGGCACCTACGAGGCCAGGCTGTCTTTCGTCGCGCTGCTCAGCCGCTCCCCCCCGCCCACCAAGGCTAGGGCAACCAAATCTGCGATTTTGACCACAACGAAAGCCACGTACCCGCCAAAGGTTTCTCCGCCCGAAGCGCGGAAGCCCGGGGACAAAACGCACCCGGGAGTTTACCGAGCCCGCAAGAGCCCCCAGGGCCGGGCTGCCGGTCCCCAGCTCTGCCGCACCCGGCTTTGCCCGCGCCGCTGACCCGACGCCCAGAGCCGGGACCGGGCGAGCTACGCACCAGCCCAGCAGGGCTCCCTCCAGGCCGACCATCAGCGAATCCTCCCAGGCGACGTCGTTCGTGACTTCTGAGGAGAAAGAGAGACCCGCTGAGACCGGGACCGCGCGGGCCGCCCGATAGGGAGCCCCGCCCGGATCCCTCTCCGCGGGGCCCGGCCAGGCCGGCACTGACTGAAGCAGACGAGGAGGCCGAGCCGCCGGTCCTCCTGCGCGCACAGGTGCAGCGAGTCCCCCAGCACGGCCCAGCAGCCGCAGCACTGGAACACGGCGCAGTCCTCCGGCAGCGGCCCTTGGAGCCGCGGTGGCGGCGTCGCCCCCGAGGTCGGCGGCGAGGAAGGCGGCGAAGGCGACAAGGACCGCAAGGCCCGGGCGGGGGCGGCGGGAGACGGCGGTCGCTCCACGGTGATGGCCCCGCCGAATTGCGGGTCCTGGAACAGCTCCTGCAGCTGCCGCCGCACCGCCATCTTCTCCCGCCCGGCGTTCGAGCGCGGCGCCCGCCTTCCCGGCCTCGCAATTGGAGCGCTCTTCACAGGTCTGCGTCGCTATTGGGCAAGAGGTGCGTCAATCGTCGCCCGAGGCACTCCATCGCCCAATCAAGCAGGAGAGGGCAGGGCTTTTCCTCGCCAGGGGGGTGTTTGCTGCGTTTGAAAAAAACCCGGCCTCGGGGGAGGCGTCGCCATTGGTGGTTTCCGTGCCCACAGGCCCGACCCCTTTGCTTTGTCCAACCAATGGCCTGGCGCGGCGGGCGAGTTCGAACGGCGGGGGCGGGCACAAGGCGCGCCGTGTCAGTTGAGCGCGAGATTCGAAGCACGGAGGTTGGCGCCGCCATGGCGCTCTCCCCGCTGCAGCAGCTGGACTCGCTGAAGTACGTCGAGCTCCAGCGGATCGCGAAGACCGCCGGCCTGAAGGCCAACCTCCGGGTGAGGCGGGGGCGGCTGCCGCGGCCGGGAGAGAGCAGCGCCTGGGCTTGGGTTGGGCGGGGGAGCCCCGCTCCCTCCGGAGAACGGCCCCTGGGCTCGGCCCGGCCGGGAGCCGAGGGGAGCGGGTGTCGCGGGTGCCCGTCCCGTCCCCGCGGACGCCGCTCTGGCTTTGGGTGCCTCTCTGGCGCAGCAGTCGGTCCCCGACGGGACCGCTGGGAGAGCAGTAGCGGCCGGGTGCCCCAGGGACGGCAGCGCGTGTGCGTGCTTACCGACCGCGGGCAAGAACGAGCAGCCGGGGCGAGCGCCGGTCCCTTGCCCAGAGCTGCGGCCTCAGGGCGCTGCCGTGACATCACCCCCCGCTCCCCGCCCGGCTGGTAAACGGCTCGGCAGCGGCCGGGCGGCTGCACCAGCGGCGGGCGGCCTTCGGGGAAAGGAGATCCACGACTTGGGTAGAGAATGTGGTTGCCTGTGGCCTTCAGCGCTTCCTCGGGTTTGACTGAAGCTCCAGGCGTGCCTTCCTGCATTGGGTTCGGGAATAGCTCTGCTCGCCGGCTGGGCCCGTCCGTGGGACGCTGGCTGCGTTGATGCAGTTCTTTGATGGCTTCATGCAGTGTTTGGTTCATGTTGTTTCGATTTCTCTCCAGGCGGACAAACTGCTGAAAGCACTGAAGCAACACTTTAACGGAGCAAAACAAGAAAACGAAAATATGGTAATAGACGATAAATCAGCCATTCTTCATAAGAGAGAGAGATCTAACTTTGTACCTAGTAGACCAGGGCATGTACTGAAGGCTGTTTTTTACCATGAGGTGAAGTGTAATAAAAATACTTTTTTTCTCAATAGTACCTTTAGTTTAATGCACTCGTGTACTGGTAGAAACAAATGTGCTAACACTAGCTTTCGGATGGCCTCCTATATGGCCCAAAGCTGATCTCCTTTCAGTTACCAAAATCAACAATGTATTTTTCAGCATCCGTACAAAATTATTCTCTGTGAACACTAACATTTAATTTCCATTGAACAAATCTTAATTCTTGCCTGTTTAGCTCCAGATGCTAGTCAGTACCAAATATAAGAATATTTTAACCATTTTGCATGCCTAGATGAAAGTGACACTCATCAGAAAGCATCTTGCATCTATTACAATTCACTTACACTGACACTATAAAGAAAGTGATACAAATGTGATGTTTCCTTTATTTGTCTCCGAATGTGTTGTCTTCCAAACTTTTTTTTTAGTTTTCTGTAAACTGAATTATTTTGTTGGATATGGAGATATTTTTTACGGTTTTCATAGAAAGTAAATTGGAATCTGCTTTTTCTAAAATATGTCTCCCTCTAAGTGCTTCCTTTAAAAATATTTTTAAAGGTTTGAGGAACTAGTGTGATCCTTGTTAGCCTGTTTTTATTTTTAACAAGCATGGAAGAGGCTCTGATTTTTTGGGAAAGAGTATTCCACAGAAACATACAGATCTGGGAGGGTCACAGCATCGTGCAAGTCAGACTTCAAATATACAGTGTTAGTTTTTAGAATCTTATTAATGCTGTGTAATAAAACAACTGTAGGACTTATTTTAAAGTCCTCAAACAATGAGCTTTGATGTTTAGGGAAATCTAGATACTGCCAATTTCTCGATTACTATGTTACTAAATGGCATGTTACTGTTTTTCCTGCATCTGAAATACTTTTTCTAATAATGAAACCGTCTCTTTGGAGTATTCAGTTTATGTTTGCGTTAGATACGTTCCACAGCATAGTATTTTTCTGCTACAGGACTCTGAAAAATGTGCATCTGCTTCCATCGAATCGGATGAACCGAGTAAACAGGAGGAAATTACGCTTGATTCAGTACATTTCATTACAAAAAGACATGGTAAAGAAAATAAAATAACCAGAAAAAAGAATTCCAATGAGGAAACTAATGCCAGTGGAGAAAACACAGGGCTTTCTGATGAGAAAGAGGTGATTTGCATTGCTTGGTTTTGTGTGCTGTCTACCCGCCTTCCCCCATGCATGATTTAAACATACTTGATTTAGTCTACCACCATTTAGCAGGTGGTATGCATTTTTTACATATATGTGTGTGCATGTATGTATATGCGAGAATGTCATGTGCAAACCTTCTGGTTTTGTCTTTCTTGCCTATGTACTAGTCTATTAACGAACAGAGATTACTTGTTAGTCTTTACTTCAAGGAAATGAATGATTTTCCTCTAAGAAATATACAATTCCAAACACTTTATCTGAATGTAAGAGTGCTTTCACTAGTTCATCGTAGCATTCTGAATATTAGACTAGTTTCAGAATTTGTCTAAGTAAGGCTGTTTTCACTTTCCTTAAATAGGAAAAAAAAAACCAGAAACCGGATGATTGCCTAAACCTCACAATTTTTAATTCCTGCTCCTCTTGGGGAGGGTGGGGGGGTGGTGGGGCTGGTGGTGTAATTTATTCATGGATTATATGACTGAGGGAGGGGAATTTTCAAGGTCAGATGGAGGTAGAATTATTTTTCTCTAGAACTACGTGCAAGTAGTGGGTGAACTAAGAACTGTGTGAAAGGCTTCTACTAATTTAGAGGAGGGAAAAGAGAAGATGAGGAGTGTTAGATACAGAATTGTACAGTAACCAAAGCTACAATACTAAAAAGTAAAGTAGCCAGTGAATTTATTTTTGCTTGCAGATAACGAACTTTTGTCAATAAAGACATTTTTATACTAAAATGTTAGAGCAGTGCAGGTAAAGACTTTCTAATACAGATCTGCTTGTGAAATAACAGGGATAAATATTTCACAGCTTAATTCAGGCTGGACTGTAGAAAGTCTCTTGCTCAATCTTCCGATCAAAGCGGTGTCAGCCATGAGGTTAGACCACAATGCTTAAGGCTTTATCTAGTCTGATACTGAAAACCTCTAAGGATGGAGGCTATGCAACCTCTCTGGGCAGCTTGTTCCACTGACTGTTCTCAGGACAACAGCCTTTCTTTATACCCAGTCAGAACAAACTGTTTAAATGAAGTATGCTCAAACTGCAGGAGCATTCTGAAATGAAAGAAAATGAAGTGCCTCTGGACGAGCATGAAAAGGGACAGAAGACGTTCCAAAAAGAGGAACAAGCAACTAAAAAGAGAGCTACTGAGAATCCAAGGATAGGTACTGATCAGAGAGAACAACCAGGAAAGACTTCTACTAAAAGCAGGGGAGGTGAATGTAAGTAGAAAATTCCAGAAAAGTAAGTTTAGTAATTTGTACTACTTAAAATGCATCTTTTGTTTATTTTATTGTGTCTGCAAAGATTTTAGTTGTATGTCTGGTGATCAGTACCTTATACGGGGATACAAGAAAAAAGGTGTCTCACTTCAGTTTGTGTACTTGTTTGTTTAACATACTGTAACATAAATCCACAAATTCTGCAATGTAGGAATTCTGCTGGCTTTGACTTCAGAACTCTGGACCTGATGTTTTTAGTGGAGTAGTTCACAAAGGTCAGAGTGTATTTGAGTCTTGCACCTTGTTTAGGATCAGTGCCTTTTGGAATACCCCTGAGATGCTACTAGGCTCCTTTAAAAAGTGTCAAGAAAGGGAGAGCTTCCTTCCTCGTGCTTAATTTTTCTTTTCATACAGATGAACAGCATTTGTTACTTTTTTCCCAGGAGTAAAATTAGTAGAAAAGGACATACAGACAGAATCCTTTATAACTTGTTTAAACTGCAGAACAATATCTGCTTGTATTATAGTGGATCATTATTCTGTCTGGTGGCTTTTTTAGACTTTCAAATATGATGGTGCTGAAAATATGAATTAATTTCTCCCCCACTGCTTTGTGCATGTAGCTGGCACAAAGAAGTGAGTTTGTCTGCCCAATCTGATATTGTTGGTCTGTCAAATAGGATATATATCATTATTTGCTCCTGTTATGCTTCAGTGTACGTAGTCTTTAAGCTGTTGTATGGATATTCTTGCAGTTCAGTAGAATTTACAAGGACATTCTTATTGGAGGCCATCTATAATTTTGAAACTAATTTAGAAAATGAGGATTTTCAATTAAAGTTCTTTCAAAAACAGAAGTAACAGAATATGTAAAGAATGCTGGTCTTGAGGCAGCATTCACCCCGACAGTTGGCATGGTAATCATCTCTTCCTCTAACTGTAATTATAGGTATTCATATTGCTTTCTGGTTTTTTGTTTTGTTTTTCTTTTCAGTAATTTCAGACAGCAAAAGCTGTGTGACAGAAAAATACAACGTCTGCTTTTAGTGTTGAAAAGTTGATTTTTTTTTTTTTTGTTCAGCAATTAATTTCATCAAGCCCCCATTATTTGTTTCCAGTGAGGATTTCATTCAATATTACCGAGGTCATCCAAGCTTACTTTGAAAGGGATGTGAATTAATAAAAAAGCAAATGTTTGCTTTTGATAGGCAAATATTTAACTCAATATGAAGTCTTTACCTGATTTATTTTCGTAATAAAATTAATCAGTAATATGTGAACATGGGCTTAATACTATACCTGAGAGCAAAGATGATAAGAATAACTGAGACGTGTGTGTGTGTGTGTGTAGGGTAGTGGCAGAAAAGCTGGCGAAAAGGTATTTCTTCTTTGTTATCAACATTTAAAAAACACTAGCTTATTGAACAGATCAAGACATGTGAATCTAAAGTTGGTTTTGCTTACCACATGTTTACTTAACTATCAACAGATAATAACCTAGTAAGACTGTAAGACTCATGCTGAGCTTGTAGTTTGTCAAGTACAGACATGCTGTTACTGACATGTAATTTAAAAGGCTTTTGGGTGACTTAGGACATATCTATTCTAGCTGATGTTTTTATTTCTCAAAACCTAAACACACTTTAGGGAACTAAGGTGTGTTTTGGAACAAATACTTTTGAAAAGGTTGCAATGACATTAAAATATATTCCAGGAGTTCTAATGATTTTGTCTAATCTTACCATACCAGGTGATGCTCATCTTGCAGGAGGGAAGATCCCTGTATACGTAGGCCATGCATCTAGGACTCAGAAAACAGGAACGAAAGCTACTACACCAAGTAAGATAACCTACCATCTTTAGAAATAGATGTGTTGTCTACTTATGGAGGGAGACTTAGCATCATAAAATCATAGAATGCTTTGGGTTGGAAGGGAACGCAGAGGTCATCTAGCCCAAACCCCCTGCAGTGAACAGGGACATCTTCAACTAGATCAGGTTGCTCAGAGCCCTGTCCAACCTGGCCTTGAATGTTTCTAGGAATGGGGTCTCCACAGCCTCTCTGGACAACCCGTTCCAGTGCTTCATCACCCTCATAGAAAAAACTTCTTCCTTATATCCAGTCTAAATCTGCCCTCCCTTAGTTTAAAACCATTACTCCTTGTCCTGTCACAACAGGCCTTGCTAAAAAGATTGTCCCCATCTTTCCTTGAGACCCCTTTTAAGTACCAAAAGGCCGGAATAAGGTCTCCCTGCAGCCTCCTCCAGGCTGGAAAAGCCCCAACTCTCTCAGCCTTCCCTCACAGGAGAGGTGCTCCAGCCCTTGGATCATTTTTGTTGCCCTCCTCTGGACCTGCTCCAACAGCTCCATGTCCTTCGTGTGCTGGGAGCTCCAGAGCTGGATGCAGGACTCCAGGTGGGGTCTCCTCAGAGCGGACCAGAGGGGCAGAATCCCCTCCTTTGACTTGCTGGCCACGCTTTTCTTGATGCAGCCCAGGAACGGTTGGCCTTCTGTGCTGCGAGCGAACATTGGTGGCTCGTGTCCAGCTTTTCACCCACCAGTACCCCTAAGTCCTTCCTGGGGCTGCTCTCAACCCCTTCATCCTCCAGCCTGTATTGATAGCGGGGCTTGCCCCGACCCAATGCAAGGCCTTGCATTTGGCCTGGTTGAACTGAACGTCATGAGGTTTGCACAGGCCCACCTCTATAGCTTGTCCAGGTTCCTCTGGGTGGCATCCCATCCTTCTGGTGTGTCAGCTGCACCACTCAGCTTGGTGTCATCTGCAAACTTGCTGAGGGTGCACTCGATCTCTCTGTCTATGTCATTAATGAAAATATGGAACAGCACTAGTCCCAGCACGGACCCCTGAGGGACACCGCTTGTTACTGCTCTCCATTTGGACATCGAGCCATTGACCACTACCCTCTGGCTGCAACCATCCAACCAATTCCTCATTCGCCAGTCAGTCCACCTGTCAAATGCATATCTCTTCAATTTAGAGAGAAGGATGTTTTGGGGAACTCTGTCAAAGGCTTTGTAGAAGTCCAGATAGACAACATCCATTGCTCTTCCCTTGTCCACTGGTGCAGTCACAGCATCATAGAAAGCCACTAGGTTTGTCAGGCAGGACTTGCCCTTTGTGGAGCCATGCTGGTTGTCTTGAATCGCCTCCCTGTCCTCCATATGCCTCACCGTAGCTTCTAGGAGGATCTGTTCCATCATCTTCCCAGGCGCAGAGGTGAGGCTGACAGGCCAGTAGTTCCCAGGGTCCTCCTTTCTACCCTTTTTAAAAATGGGCACATGGGCTTGACTTACATTTTTTTACAACCCAAATTTCTATTTCCACCTGAAGAAGAGAACATACTCTCTTTAAAAAGAAAGCAAACAAAAATGTTCCCAAAGGTTACATTTTAAAGTATGTCTTCCAACTTGTAAATTCATAGTAGTGAATGACTCATACGTGTGTTATAAAACTGCTTTATCAAATGCTTTAGTATCTTTTGGATAGAATACTTGCATTCATGATTTTCAAAACAACAAAGAGCAGGAAGCCATGCTATCATTTCTGTTTGTTTAGTTTTCACTTTATAAATACTACTGTTGTGCTGGATTTTCATGTATTACCTCATTTTCATCACTTAATAAAATACATTCATTCATTTGTAATTCGAAAGTGTTCCTTTTCTTCGTTAACTGCGGAATTAGGGGATTAGACCAGATGATCTTTAAAGGTCCCTTCCAACCCAAACCATCCTATGATTCTATAATTCTCCAGAGCATGCACCAGGTAACTGGCTATGTAGCTGATGAAGTAGGTTCTATTTCATACTGTTTGGTTACCTGTGTACACACAGTCTCTAATTAGAGGGTTACGTTATGTTTTCTTTGAGGCCATAACGATAGGTGTGGCAAGATTCTCCCATTAAGCAGTAAACTTCCTTAGGAGCTTACGAGATAAGTGATTTTTTCCTATTTTTGGAACTTTTTAGACTTTAAAAAGTTGCATGAGGCTCACTTCAAGAAAATGGAATCTATTGCTGACTACATAGAGAGGAAGAAAAAAATGACTGAGAACTGCAGCAGCGAAGTCAAGGTAAGTGATAACACAGGAAGATATCTGTTGTTCCCAATTCATTTACTTCCAGAGCCTCTCTGTAGAAGTCCTGTAGAGTCTCTTTGATGCAGTAAGTAGCTGGTCATGTGTACATGCAGTGGAATGTTACGATCAGTGAAATTAAATGCAGTCCTATATGACTAGTTATATATAGTTATTTTTATGTAACTTGTATAGTTATCTAAGTTTTTATATATTAACAGTGTATGGTTATAGCTATAGGAACCAACAAATGACTTGTCAGTTTTGACTGAAAATTATTATGTCACAATTACTTTTGTGAAGGATCTCCTGGAGCTTTTGTTTACAACTGTTTGAATTGCTGCAGAACTTAACCAAGGGGATGAGTTATTTTTCAAAGAGTAGTAATTAAATATGAAGTTCCTCATTGGTACCTTGAAGAAGCATTGTCCAATGACTGCGTGTGGCTCTCCTTTAAAACATTATGCAATATATGTTGTTCTCAGTGTCCCCAATTCCCAGTTCCTGTATTTCGTGCTTGCATGGGTGAAAGCTGCAAACAGGGCCTCTGAGAGTGTGACAGACCTTAGAAAAGTGACAGTAATGTGTCAATGAATATATGATTGAATATGTCGATGACCATATCAAAACAGTAATGCTGAAACTCCAGAGCACTACATTTCTCTTTTCTATGGCACACTTTGTAGCACTGTATACTTCAGACAAATTACTTTTGGCAGGTGGTGGCCAAAAAAACGAATCACTTCAGAGCATCAGAAAAAGGCACTCCACATAACAATTCTAAGGTATGTGTTTTCAGATCAGTTTAATGAGACTACTTATGTTTAAAATATGCTTTTAAAGAAACAAAGACAAAAACTGAAGAGACTGTATACTTCTGATTCACTGTGTGTTTTACCTTCCTTTTAGCTGATTTTCTGACAAATGTTTAGCAGAGTGTGCTAACTCATGATTTGCTTTTCCCTAGAAACAAATCAGCGGCAAAACATTTTTATTCAGCCCAAATCCAGAAAGAGGCAGATTCTCCACCACCTGCACTCCTAGTAACCTCCAACGCTCACCATACGGTTCTCTGAACACTGCCAGTCAGAGTATTTTATCTAGGAAATCTTCATTTAATCCTTCTGTCCTTTCAACAACCAAAATGAACGTCAGGTAAAAAGAACAAACCAAAACTACCAGTAAGCAATATGGTATCATACATGTGAAATAATCAACACTGACTGTGAATTGACTACATTATATTTGTTCCAAACATGAAGTACATGAGACTAATTCTGGTTACTAACTTTCAGCCTAGCTTTATGGCTGGTTTAAGCCTTACTGTGCTGTCACTAACTTGATTCTTTGTTTTGATCTCTGATGGGAGAGGAATCTTACACCTCTTTCAGCTTTCATTTTGCTAAACCAACCAAGCCAAATTATTTTTCTTCTCTTATTGTGTTAAGTTTTCAATTTTGTCAGGCAACCTGATAGTCTCTGTTATATCTGAATTAATTTACCTTGGAGCTTATCTAACTAGAACTGTATGCAGTATTCCAGATGAGTCTTGCAATGGAGTTGTCATTTGGGGTTTTTTGGGTACTCTTCTTTCCTTTTTGCCACAATCCCTGCCTGCCCCACCCCCTAATGTCACAGCAGGGGCTTGTCTTGTGATTGACTACTCCAAGCAGATTGTTTCTAGCAGATGGAACCAAGTTAGAATCACAGAATCATAGAATGCTTTGGGTTGGAAGGGAACGCAGAGGTCATCTAGCCCCATCCCCCTGCAGTGAACAGGGACATCTTCAACTAGATCAGGTTGCTCAGAGCCCTGTCCAACCTGGCCTTGAATGTTTCTAGGAATGGGGTCTCCACAGCCTCTCTGGACAACCCGTTCCAGTGC
>Ga0065711_1038959_pt1 | contig 18253 bp, 17 predicted proteins | sample Hoacrofraction12_FD_59098 | JGI IMG/M metagenome (GOLD analysis project Ga0065711, IMG submission 59098) | Hoatzin crop microbial communities from Cojedes, Venezuela - Epithelial fraction 12 v2 (version 2) | ecosystem: Host-associated > Birds > Digestive system > Esophagus > Crop | place... | reverse complement strand
CCCCCCCCCCGGGATTGGGACCAGGGCCGGGCTTCCCTCATCGCTGGTACACAGCGTGGCCAGGCCCCTCGTGCTGGTGGCATCCCCAGAGCCATCGGTGACCCTGAGGTGAGCAGCGCTGCCCCTTGCTGAGGGCCCCTGCCTCGCCCTGGGAGCCTGAGGGGAGCCGGGCCTGCAGGCAGGCAGCGCCGGGTGACTGAGAATACCTGCGGATTAAAGAGTTGTCTTTAAGAGCATCCACTTACTCGGTAAGAAATGATCCTCTTTATTTATAAAGCAGTAATGAGAGTATTTGTGGCCTTACTCTGAAGCGCTGCAGTGTATTCCTCGCTGCCGCTGGTGGGCTGTTCCATCGGGTGCTGGAGGTGCCGTTTGACCAGGCCTGTGTCGTTACAGCGTTCCGAGGTCCCGCGGCTGCCTAAGGTTTAGCAGCTTGTTCAGTCTCGCCTGAATCACGGGTGTGACCAGGGTATGTGAAGTATTGCAGATTTAGTCCTTGCTGCCTTATTGCTTGCGAGAGTGGCTGTGTGCTAACGTGCTTTAGGAAAACTAGGATCACATAAGCGCAGCTGGCAGGCTTGTGAGTATTTGCGCTAGGGGATTTTTCAGTGGGCACTCCGCATTCATAGCAGGGGAAAGAAAAATCAATTTTGATATCTAGATTCTGGCTTCTATAAGGAGCTTTCTTACCTTAAGTTTGTTTTTCCACTCATTTCAAAGAGCAGCACTGAGCATTGATAAGGAATGGCTCCCCTATCTAGGGGTAAAGTTTGGAGAAAGAAGCTGGCTTGCAGTAAGCGACTTTCAAACACGTTATCAAGTGATTCCCTGTAAATCATCATAATGAGAGGACACATGTAACCTAATTTGAGTTACTCAGAAGGCTGAGGACATACAGAGAGACGTACAGGGCTGCTATGGCCGAGACGGCTTCTTCCGTACAGACACCAGATCCGTCCGTCTGGAGCTTCGCTCCACTCATCTCGACCATCGCAATGGTTATTTTTTGTTCCTTCTCTCGTGAGAAGGAGAGCAAGCTGGCATCCACGCTGAAATGCTCTTTCCCCTGTCTTATGTCGTGTTCCAAGATGCTCCCAACCTTCGCAGCAACAACAAAAAAGGGCAAAATCAGCATTTTAGTGCTCCCATCTGTGGAAGTTGTTAAGTAAATGATCTCTTACTTGTGAGGTGCTTTACCATCTTACAGGTGCACTAAATAATCCACGTATATATGGGACTTTTCACCCTGAAAGATGATGATGCTCATGTATTCAGTTCCCAGTTTCTTGTGAATTTATGTCCAAGAAGTTGAAGTTGTAGTTTGGTTTTGTGTTTTTTTTTTTTTTCTTTTCAATCTGGAGCCAAAGAAGCCAGAAAATTCTGACTACCGTTTCAAGAAAAATGGTAGTAAGCTGTGTCCAACTTAATGTTTATTATCAGCCAAACAATTGTTAGAAATGTTGGGTATTAAGATTTTGGGGCAATTTCTCTCAAAGTGAGCATTTTGATCGCTGCCAAGTTTGAAGTGATTTTTCCTTCCCTTCTTCATAGAATCATAGAATGGTAAGGGTTGGAAGGGACCTTAAAGATCATCTAGTTCGTGATACTGCTACCTATATCATCATCTAAACGATGCTTTACTTAAAATAACATCCCCCCCGCCGCCCCTTCATTTTGAGCCGAGCGCGATGTATGTTCTCTCACCAGCTTAAGCTGTTGGGACGCAATCTTCTCTTCCAAGGACTCGAGCAGTAACAGCAGCTGATCCTCCGTTAGCTCTGCAGAATTAAAACAGGTTTGTACCAAAAAAACCCACCGATGTTTCGGAGACAGCTGGGGAGAAGTGAAGGGTGACCATCAACTGTCTTGCAGGGAGTGCCTGTTTGGTCACAAGATTTTCAGATGCTTTAAACTAAATTATTAGAGCAGCCTCCCTGTGAGATGAATACGGCTGTTGCTCTGGGTACAGATGATGGTAACATTGAGTGCAGAGACCAAGGGGGTTGAGGGGAGATTCAAGCCGTCTTTTGTGGCAGCCTTGGGAAAAGAACCCTGGAATCTGCACTGCTCTTTCTGTAGGATGATATTGCCATCTTTACCCACATTTTAATTCTGACTTCAAGCCTTCTTTTCAGGGATCCCCTTGTGCACGCTGTTCCTGGACCGAGTGGTCATTCAGTGCAACGCTTCTGGCAGTCGCGGCTCTGCGACTCTCCAACTGTCGCTGAACAGCAGCTGCTGCGGGCAGGTCTGTGCTCTCAGCATAAACCACCTTTATTCCCACAATATAGGAAATGATTTTATGTAAATCCTCTGCAGCTCTCTCACTCTGAAAGTTTTTTATGTTCTGCTAGTCTTGTTGGTAGGAATGCTCTTAATATGTTCTGGTGCTACTGGATTTCTCTGTTAAAATGGCCAGACAGCCTTACCATCTAAGGCGTCAAGAGTGTAGGTGATTGCTTCTGCCATCTGGAGGAGAATGTGACTTGAAGAATACTGTAAGGTGCTCAACAGGTCTTTTAAATCTGGGCTTTCTGTTTTCAGCTCCCAACTACCAGTTTCATCAAGAACTGCTTCCATCTAGGGAGATAAGAAAAAGAAATGTCAGGATTTAAGAGCAGAGGTTGCTGATCGTCCCGTGCAGTCTAACTACAGAGGTGTATGAGCAGTCATGTAACATGTTTCTCCCCTCCTTAAGCTATTTGTGCGGCTATAATTGAGGCTTTAGCATTCGCGCTGGCTCCAGTTAAAGACAGGATATGAAATTTAAATGGTTTGATACCTTCAGGTAAATCTGCTAGGCTATATTCAAGACCTGTTTCAGTGATTGACTCTGTCCTGAGCACCTTCTTTCTCTGCATGGTGCTGGAGACCAGACAGATGTGCTGAATGAAGGGTTTTTGGATTGATAGTTGTGGCACCGGAGAGATGACGTCTGGGGCAAGAGGTATGATCTTGCATGTCTCTGTATTTATAAATCCTGGCAAGAAGAACAACTTTGCTTACTCTCTGGCTCAGTTCTTGAAAGAGGGTCCTGTCTCTCATCACAGCTTTGAAGGCTTTTAAAAGTATGATGGACAGATCGGAAGACAACTTGGGGAGAATTTCACAATTCTTTTTAACTTCTGCCTGCAGCAGCCCTAATTTTCCTTGTGAGACACCTGAAAACCAGAAAGAGTCCAGAAATGTCACGTGTAAACTAGGCAATCCCACAAGAAGTTCCCCGACATCACTAAATTTAGAATTTGAATCATTTCTATTAATATTTAAAAAAAAATGTGCCATTTTGACTTGAAGAGTTGTCACGTCTCGGGTAATAGGCAGTACTCTACAGTAAACACATCGCTTTTGGTGGTTTGTGTTCATCCTGAGAGATTCCATCTTGCCCAAAGGAGGTAAAAGTAGTGCAAGTGGAAGTAGTAAAATACGTTGCTTACCATCAGATACGAGCAGTCTGTTGTGTCCTTCTGGGAAATAGTCAAGACCTGCAACAGCATAAAAAGAGCTTTGCTGGTTTAGACTGGATAGGAATTTTTTTTTACCAGTGTTGTTGTTGAGGCTGAACCTGCTGTCCCAGGTTTGAAACCTCACGTGCCACTCATAGGTCAGGCTGGTGTTTGCACTCTTCTCCAGCACATCTGTCTTCTGCCTGTTCATTTAGAACTCGTTATTCCTAGACCTCATTCCCTACTGTCATGTGCCTTACGTTAGGGTCTGTATTGGCCAAGATGTGTGTTAAAATGCAAGTAAATTAAAATGACAACTTGTACTCAGCAAGATCCGTGCAGGCGTGGGAAGCACAGAGCACAGGGGAAGCAAGCCAAATGCGGTCTCTAAAATCCTGCAGCAGGTTGTGTGGATCTCGGTCTGCTCTTTCTCTACCTATCCAGCATAAGCATCTTGTACGCCAGTCTTCCCACTGAGGGGTCAGCCACCCTGTTTTCTCCCTGGCTCTTTTCTTCCGAGTAGGAAAAGAAAACAAAACAAACCTCTGCCATCTGTGCTGTTTTCCAACGGGAGCTCTGCAGTCCCTGAAATTTAGAGCTGAGACTTCCAGTATCCCTCTTTCATTTACTTACCACCCCTCCACCCCCGAAACTGCCTCTCTTTCCCCAGTAGCTCCTTTAGCTTGCACACTACATACGGCCTTTTCCCAGATGATTTCCGCCATTCATGTTGTTGCAAATGAGCTAAGGGTGGCCGTGAGGCTGAATGATACTGCAGAAAATGTTTCTCCTCTTCTGCGTTGTTTCCTGAATGGAGCAGTCGGTAGTGTCTATAAGTTACTTACCCCATGATCTGTCTGTAATGGCCAGCTGGATTGCCCTGAACGCCAGAGTGCAGCCCTTGGGTATAGTTATGCTTTGTTTGTTCTCCCTAGTGCCCTGGTCAAAGGAAAAAATCTGTTACTAGGCCTGGATGGCATGCAGATGTTTGGGAAGGGCTAATTCCTGAGGCTAAAGAGAAATCAAACCTTCACACAAAACTTGGCGTAAAACTGGGTCATGAAGTTCCCCTCTGCCTCGGTGGACTCCGTGTAGCTGGTCTCCTCTGAGGTTTCTATTGTTTCATGAACCACGTACAGATTTTGTCGTGCTTTCTGTAGTTGTTGAATGAGGGAGTGATTCGCATTTATTTTTCTAAAAGAGAGAAAGGATGCAATATCCTGGCTGTTTTTCTGTGAGTTACGCCAAAAGTACCATAGTCACCTTGGAGCCGGAAGCCTTATGCTTGTGTCCTTTCTCATGTTACATGAGTACATAAATATCACAATGTCAGGAACTTCTTGGGGGAAAAAGGTGGCAGAAAATGGGCTGCAATTCTTGCTGTCCTCAACGCGTTCCCCTCCTATGTCTGAGGGGGAGCAAGGCAGCAAGGCAGTGGCCTGGCAGGTCGTATGGGTGATCCGTCCTGAGCTGTGTGCACCTCTCCAGGTACAAACCACGAGAAAAGATGGCTTGACTGCACAGTGAGGTGTTCCTGCTTTCTGAATTACAGAGAAGTCTATAAACATTATGAAGCTGAGTAAGGCATCGTTACCGCCTCTTTCCTGTCCTCTAGAAGTGTGCGTAGTTAGGGAGAATGCATGCTCGTGGGTCTTAATCTTGGGGTTGGGCTGTTGAAAAACCATTGCATTACCTGGCACGGGGTGGGGGTTGGACTAGATGACCCACAGAGGTCCCTTCCAACCCCTACTATTCTGTGATTCTGTGATTCTGTGACCAGCGGGCACGTTCTCCCTTTGTGTCCGTCTTACCTTTCTGTTTTCAGCACCTCAAGTTTTGGTAGTAATATGTTGTTCTTCTCCAGCTTGATGGACCACTCTTTGGCCAAGGAGGCAGCTCCTTTCAGCCCTACGCTTGCAGAGTCAACTGAAAGGCTCAGGCCACCATCAACTCTGTCACTGACGCTTTTTTTGATTGTAAATTGCCTGGAGTCTTGACCACCTCCGCTGGGAAAGAGGGACTCTGAAATAATTTGGTGCGTTAGTGTGATTACACAGACTCAGTAGTATTAACTGTTGTGCACGCAAGGAAGACGAAATGTGGCAGAGTTCAGGCACAAATGCTCTAAATGTTTTTGTCTATGAAAACTGTGAATTTAAGATTGATAAATGTGGGCTTTACCTGTGCTTTTATCTCCAGGCAGCAGCACGTCGTCGAGTCTGTAGCATGTCCGTTTGTAGCAGGGAGATGGGTGGAACATGGCTTTTCTTTTTCTTTTCAATAGACAGAGGGGTTTGAAATGTTCGTGGTCTAAGATGCTGTGAACTGGGACCAGGTCTCCCTTTGGATCCATTTGATTTACTATGGATTGGGTGACTTTTTTAAACATTCTGCTGCAGCTGGGTAGATTTTTTAACCAAAGTGAAGTGTCCTTGTGCCTGAGGAAAAGAGGCAAGACAAGTTCAGCAAAATGACGTGAAATATAAGCAGAAGGTTGTAACAAAATACCTGTTACTTTAATTATTAAGAACTTTTCAAAATCAATAATAACCCCCAAAAGCCCGCGTTAGTACAAGGACGTAGCTTTCACAGGGTGGTGTGTAAGGAAGCATTTGGAGAGGTAGGAGCAGGAGCTGTGGCTTGCGAAGGAGGCTGCTTTGGACTCGTCCCCCTTTGCTGTAGGACTCCCGGTCATTGTGCGGGCTGTGGAGGCAGCAAGCAGTCTGAGGGCACTGAGCTTCCGCCCTGGAGTCTGTGGGGGTTCTTTCAATGCAGATATTTTGTTGCATATACCAGTACATACCGTAATAATGTTTATTACTAAACTACATATTGCTCCTTAACCTAGCACCTAGCATGGTCCTAATGCTTTAATCTTTAATTAATATGTTGCCCTGATGCAAGTCTAAAAAGAAAAAAGCTTGAACAATTTCTGGCTGTTTTTTTTTCACAGCCTCAGCGCTTTGCCTGTCATCTTGTTGCCTGGCAGACAGGAATGGTTTAGCGTTGTTTCGAAATAGAGCATTAGCCAAACGATTTCATCAAAGTCTTACTGCAAGGAAGTGAAAGTGCTGAGAGGGGAAGTAGGAGAGCTTGTTCTATGGCAAATCTCCTCCAAAATATAAAGAAATCATCATTCCGGCAGAGCTCCTTGGGTGTGCCCCACAGCGGAGAGCTGGGTGGGCAGAGGGGCAGGAACAAAATCACTGTTTGCTTCCGGTGGCAGCTTGGTTTTACTCCTAAGTTTCAGTTTTGCGTCTTGCTTCCGTGGGTGTACGTAAGGCATGATGAAGAAGAATTTTGATCTACAAATGAAAAAACTTCCTGTACTTACTGAGAACAGCAGCAGCGGGCAGGTCTTTCCCCTCTTCTGCACCCGCTACTTTATCAAGTCTTGTTAGAGAAGAGGCTCTGATCCCTGCTTACAGTTCAGATGAGCAGATGGGTGGGGGATATCTTCCCTCTCCCTAATGTCCCTCAGAGGTCTGAAAAAAGAGGCTGACTTAGTCCATTTCTTCCAGAAAGTAGAAAGACTGTCACAGCACAAAGGATGGTGTGTTGTATGCGATGGAGCTGGGGAGGGGGAATAGTCTTGTGTGCTTAAAGTGGGATCATTTCAGTAGTACCTACAGGACTCTTTCCCTTGAAGCACTTCAAAAAGATAAAAACTAAACAAGGACACTTAACAGTTTGCTCCACCCCTTTTCCATGCCGAAAGCTCTTAAATATGTACTTGCCTGTTTGTGCAGTGAATGGCTTCTCATCTGCTGTCCGTGGGCAAAGTGCGGAGCAGTCTGCTGTGCCTCTGAAGCAGCATGACCTCTTTAAAGCCGCAGGATCTGCGGAAGTGCCTTCTCCCCGCCTTTCAATTCAGAGATCCGGAAGCATCTGCTAAATCTGGGTGCAAAAAGCCTGTTGGTTGCATAATTCTTCCTCCAAAATGTTTCAGTCATTGGCCTGAGTCAACTTGTCATGATCTGTTACAGTGGCTGTGGAGAACTCGAACTTGTTCTACAGGTGTACCATTCCCATAAGATTTAATTTCTAGTAGGCTTCTGGTTTTCATTGATACTTCTGATCTGTTAGGATGAGGAACAGTGTGTTCTGGTTTAGGATTTCACTAAACCTGTGAGAGCTAACTAATTAGGTGTGGCGTAGGCAAGGGGACAGTGTTAGGTTTCTGGAGGCACTTTTATTAACTTGTTGACCAGATGCACACACGTTTCCATGCTATACGGCTTGTTATAGCAGAGGGCTTGTGTGCCTCCCTGCTGAGGGATCCATGCAGTGGGCTGCAAGCTCTTTGCTTCACTGCAGTTGATTACTGGGTGGGCTTGGAATTGCCGTACAGTATTCATCTGCCTTGCTTGTTTAAAAGCAAAACCTGTCCATGTAAACATCCAAGGAACCAAACACAAGTTTTTACATGAATACTTACTTTATTAGTTTCTCTTAGAGTACTGTACAAAGGAGTAATAAAAATATTCACTTTATTTTAGAAAGTTGTCTACATGAGACTTCTGTATACACAGCAAAAAGAAGGGCTACTGGAAAAAAATCCTAAAACTATGTACAGTGTCAGAATGTTTCATTTAAAAAAACCCAACTAATTTAGCTCACTTAAACTGATCCAAGGAGGATACGTATACACAAACACTTGCATGCTTAAAAGATATTATAGGCAATGATAAAGCAACATAAGTCACAATGAGAAATATTAATGTGTCAACAATGGTAACCAGCTGCTGTCCCCTTTTCAAAGGCCAGTACCATGCTTCTATTAAAACAAACAAACAAAAGTAATGATTAAAAAAAAGACTTGGGAATTAAGTAGCCCCAGATCTCAGGCTTTTCTCTTTTTTTTTTCTTCCTTCTTTAAAAGGCTTTTCCGTGGAAACGGTTGGACTGTATGACATTGTCAGCTGTGTTAAACGAATCGCAAGACTGTTAGTCCTTGTTTGTCTTCTGGCTTGTGCAGTGACTGCCGTACTGTGCGAATACACGCCTGGTATTGACAGTGGCCTAGAAGAAGCTTTGCCCAGGACAAGATGGAGCAGAGGAATGGGTCAAGTGGTAGTTTTCAAAAGCTTTTCTCCTTCGGCGTTCATTGCAGAACAAAAAAGAAAAGCATTTTAAGTACTTATCCAGTAATTGTTTCTCAGTCACAGGGCGGAGCCCACCTTGAATTCTCCAGCTGACAGTTTGCCCACGTCACTATGCAGGAAGCCAGTACAATACCTGTCAAGTGTGAAGTGATCAAAATCCCGTTTAAAATAAATAATGATGAATTATCTCCTTCCTGCAGGTACTTGGAGAGAAGTCTACAATCCAAACGAATGAATGGAGAGTCTTCGCAATTGTGTTCTGGTTCTCCACGCAAAAGGTAGGCTTCACCCTTGGATCGCTGCCGTGTTAGCTGCACGTACATGTCTGAAAATGCTTCATCCTGTCCATGCTGCCCTGATCGCCCTTTTCTCAGAAATGAGTTACCCCATGAGAGTGTTGGTGTTCTGAATATGTTCTTGAACTTCTTGAATCCTGTGCGCAGGATTAGCCTTCGAGTGCTGAACTCACTTCTATATGAATTTAACAAACACAAATAAACCAGAAGTGGTCTCAGTACGGAGTTCCAAGAGACCTGGAACTGTGCCTGTGACTTCCACACCACTGCAGTGGTGGTTTCCAAGTGGAAAGCTCATCGGGTGACGCTGCCAGGAAGGAGCCACGCATCTGCTGTACGTGGGTGGCTCAACCAGCAGCACCCAAACCCCTTTCACTTAAAACTACCTCAGGTACACCAAACAAGCAGCAATTCTGACTGTGGTTTAATTACAATTAACTTACGGTTTCTTTTCTATTTTTTATTAATTCTGATATCTACCCTTAAGACAGGATCTTAAGGAAGCTACTATCAGATGTATAACTGTTCAAGTAATTATTAATCTTCTGTAGATACCTAACACACCACTTTATTAACATGAAATTTTTCTTCAACTCTCCACTCCTTTCCATATTTCTCCAGTTTTCATTTGTTTCCCTTAATTGGATTAACTGTCTGAGCCCAAGTTAACTTCAGTTATTCTGTGGCAAAAATGCTATCCCTGGGTTGTAAAGAATTGCACTTGCCATGTAACACACATCTGCGTAATGGCTGTTTTAATCATTTGTGTGAACAAGGTAAATCAGAAAAGCTTACTATTATAATTAAGGCTTTTCCTAACAAGTTTTAGACTTTAGGCTTTAAAACCTGCTTTTTTGGGAAGTTCCATTCTGTTTTATAGTTGATCTTTAATTTAACAAAACGGAATCAGATGTCCATAGTGTCAGTTAACAGCACACACCCTTAGCTGTTGTAATGCCAAGGCCTTCGAGGCAGCTGTCTGAAGTGCTGCACTTCATCGAGAAGAGCTGACCCCTACTTGTACTAAACATGTCAAAACATGCATATACTTGGAAATAATCAGTATATGTCTGTCTATATAGGAGTAATGTTTTTAAGCTTATAATGACTGTTTCTGTTGCAAAAAAGTTGATGCTTTTTCCCTCGTACTCTACCAAAATAAAGAAATAGTTTTCTTTCTGCTGGAGATTTACCCCGGCATGTAAGTTGTGTCTGTGGCCAGACATTCAGATCTGTTGAGCAACGTACAGTCTGCCTCACAGCCACAGCCTTAGCCATCCTGCTAAGGACAGACTCGACAGCTCTGAGGGCATCGGCCTTCCCATAAGCAGTCCAGGCATTGACACTGTTGATTTCTCGGTCCTTTCAAAGGTACTTAGCGGATTGATGAAATAACTCTATTTTGAAAACAATATTTTTCTAAAAGTCATTGTCTAGTAGCTTAAGAGTATATTGGCTTTAGGGTATATAGTACCTTGACTAAAGCAGCAGTCCTTATGTCATGGTGGTTCAAAGGTTTAACCCCCCCATCAAGTAAATCGCACATCTGTCAGACTCCCTCGCTGGAGAATAGCACTTGGGTATCAAGCCAGATTCTCTTCTCTTTCTACCTTCTTGAAAACTTCCTTTTCACTTAAAATATTTCCACTTTTCAAACATACTAGGTAATGATTCTCTATGCATTCCAGCAGCCCTCTGAGGTACACTAAATGTTTTTCCCTCCTCTGCAGCAGTTTGATAGCAAGTCTGAGATAGAGAAGTAAAGCAGCTTGCCTAAAATTATGCATGGAGTACTACTAGATCTTCTGTGCAAACCTGAAATTCCCTTATCCATGTCCAATGCTCAGACCATCAAACAACTCAACAATATCCACTGTGACCTCTAAAGCTAGACTTGGCTAATGCAGGAACAAAAATAGCATATTTAGAATGTTTATACCATTGTCAAAAGTGTGAGACAATATAAGCACTAAGACAGCAAAAATACAGGCTTTCATGAGTTTACAGGGGAAGCACGAGGAAAACCACATTTGATGCGGCGCACAACCCAAAAGAAAAAACGATTGCTTTGCACAGTAGAAAGCGGTCTCAGCCAGGAAATATAAACCTGCAACCCCACTTTATTTAGGTGATAACTTTATGGGAAGAAGGCTCAATTTTGTCCCTATACTATATAATCTATTATCTTCAGAGCCCCATGGCATGCTTCTGTTGGTCAGTTCAGTCTGCTGCTCGTTAGCATTGCTCTCCCGCAGCCCCCTCACCCTTGCCAGTGATCACCTGAGAGCTCAGGGGGATGCTGCTGCAGGACCTGGGTGCGGAGCCGAGTGACAGGCTTCCAGGTGAGCCAGAAACCAAACCACTTGCTTGACTTCAGTCAGATACGGAGCTGAGTCGCTGGCAAATCCCAGTAACACATACGCAGACTGAAGAGACCAAGGAGTTGGACTGTGGAGAAAAATTCCAATTATAGTCACTAAGTGATTATAGCAAGCAGCCGTCCGTCTCTCGTTTGGCCTATACCTATCAGTCTTCGGCTTCTCCCATGCTCGTGCAGCCTCCGTGTACCAAGTAGCTCAGTGGCATTTGTTGTCAATCATTAAAATGACCTGCACCCCGGCCCTTAATCCAAATGCTGTACTGCCTGAGCACTCGGCGTGTGCTTAAAAATTAGCAGTTTGGGGTGGGGAGCAGTTACCCAGACAGATTCTGGTACAAGCTGAAAATCCCAAGTACGATTTAGGATCTACTGACTTTGTCCCTGAACCACACAAATGGTACCGTAGAAAACTGAAAGCTTTGTCAAATTGCAGGTCATTCCTTCCTGTACTGTTTTTAGTAAAAGAACTTCCTTTCTCAGTGGTGTAAAAGATTGTAAAATAAAAATCTGTCATTCTCTTCCTATTCCCACTCCCCCACTCAAAAATGGAAATCAAACCCCAAAACAATCAAGTATTGGGAAAGTCTGGCTGGTATCCCTTTGGATTTCCCCCACGTATCGCTTAAAACACCTAGCTTCAGAAAGGGAAATGTATTTTAAAGTGCATTTACCACAGCAATAGTACCAGCACTAAAAGCTTTTCCCCTCATCCCTCTTCTCTTCATTCAATGTCTGGGGTAGATGAAAAAGTTCCCAGAGTTCATCCTTGTTGTACCTTGAAGTCTCAGCGTATCTGCATCTATTTACGACACTGGAATAAAAGAAATCCAGTGTCGCGCATCCTGCTCTGCACTAAACTCTACTCTGGAGCTTGTTTAGATTTATTGGGCATGAGGATCCAGCATGCGGTATGTGTCTATTGGATACTGCATTTAAACAGCCGCTGTGAAATTATATCCCAGTGTGCCTGGGGTGGAGAAACAGGACTAGAGAGAAGGAACTCCCCCCTCTCCCCTGCTCCTCTTCCATTTGCTCCAGCCATGCAATTCAGTACTTGTTGATCCCAAAGATCCGGACTCCATGAAATTGAGGCAGTTTGGGGATCAGGACGCTCATAAGGGAGATGGTGTTGATTATGAAGTGTATCCGGTCATACTTCGTGTAAAAGCTGGTTAGAAAATACCTGGAAAGGAGGGGAACAGAGAGAGAGGGAAGCTGAATGACAGCACTCTGGGCTCTCGTTTCCCAGGACAGCAGGTGCGGCAGAAGCGGTGATGGGTACAGGCGCGCAAGACAGCTCAGCTGCCCCGAGGTACTCACAGGACAATGGGCATGATGGTCAGGAACTTGCGCGACGCCGTGAACTGCACGCCATAGTCCATCTGCTCCCAGTGCGTGAGCAGCCGAGCCTTCCCCTGGTCCGGAGTCTCAAAAGGAGTTCCTTTCACGGTGTGCAGGAAGATGTACATACTCTGCAGCAAATACAGACGCAGTGTGAAGCAGGCAGAGTGTTCTCCATGCCCCTCGCCACGCCACCAGCACTGTTCAAGTTCAGCAAGACCAGCACAGCTGTGGGAGCCTGCACCAGCGTGCCGCTCCGCTAGAGGGATGCGTTGTTGCTGCTGGAGAACGCGCTCCAACTCGCAGCGGCTGACGAAGCAGCCGGAGTTTGGGAGGAAGGCTGCTAGCCAGGGCTAGCTCGGCCTTGGCTGTTACACGTGAGGCCTCCTGTTCAGCTCCTGGGCGTAAGCCAAGAAGGCGGTGGCAAGATTACAGCACTCGGATCTCTGGGATTGGGAGATTAGCACAGACTTGCTCTGCCGTGCAACAGCAATGCTGAATGCTTTCTAAAGAAGTGGTGGTAGAGCTGTGTGCAGTCAGGGTCTGCTACCGCTCCGATTACGAGTTACCCTCTTGAAGTGGAACCCAAGTTACAGATAAACAGCAAGTGTCTGCCTACATCGCGTGTCTTTTAAGTACAGCCATTGCTGGCCTTTAAACTCCTTTCCATTCCCCGGACCTAATCATTTAAGCTGCCAGAGAAGGGGAAGGAGCTGGATGAAAAGCAGGCAGCTTGTGAACTGAGCCCTGAGCAGCTCTAGTTGGTGGTTTGGTGGGGCTTTTGTCTGCTGGAGACATCAATAACATGAGCACGAGGGTCCCCAGTAAGGGCGTCATTTTTGTCTCTGGAATATTCTTGGGATGAGATGTTACTTAAAATAAAGGGTATAAAATAGATTGCTGCATCTCTCAAGTATTTTGTCTATGCCTGAGGGTGAACGGCTGCTGAGGGGTCTGCTCCTCAGCTCTAGGACCCGAGCAGGCCAAGACTTGTGCAGTGGGGTGGTGGAGGCACAGAAGTGCAGCAGCTTCTGGCATCACCGGGAACCCAGGTGCCCTGCATCCCCAGAATGTGCATCTGTTGACTGTGCCTACCTGTGCACCCCCAGCACAGCACTCTACCTGATCCTTAGAAGGGGAGAATCTGTTCCTGGACTAATCTTTTCCTTTAAGCAGAACAAAGTTTGAGTTTTAATCTTATTTTCTTAGCTCTGATGAGGCCAATTCAGATTGTGTCAACCAAAGTGAAAGCTGTCCTGCCAGCTTCTGTGGCTTGTCGCAGCCACTCCTCTGTTAAGGGCGCATGACAAGGGGACTTAGCCTGCAGGCAAATGAATTCAGTGTCCCCTCTGAGCAGCCTCACCAGATGTTTGCTGTCTCATCAGTGCCTAGGCTGGATTTAAATATACGACCTAGAGGCAAAGGTGCAGTCTGAGGGGTGGAGGTTGAGTAACTCACCCCACGTCTTTGGAAATAGAGGGAAAGGAATTGTTTCAACAAGAATCTTATGAGATTGCTCTCAAAAGAACAGCTGGTGCTGAGAGATCACCTCTCCGTGCCCCAGGAAGCCAAGCCAGCCACACTGTTCCCTTACCATGTTGTGAATGATGTTGGTAAGAGTCCAAACCACGGGGACGCTGAAGAAGGGGATGCTCAGGAGTACAACGTGCAGCAGGCCAATTCCGAGGACGTAGGATAGCCAGATGCCGCGGCTGTTCATGACACGGGTGTTGGGGTTCACCTCACTGTGTGCTGTTCCCACGTTCATGTTGGCTCTTGTGTCCAGCAGGCAGCCCTGAAACTAAAGCAGAGTCAGGTCAGTACTCGGATCCCAGTAACCCTCCGTCTGAATTGCTCAGGTAGGCACAACGGGGGTGGAGCACCGTCTTGCTGCTAAGCAGACCTGAAATCTGTTGCCTGCTATAAAAATCACAAGTCAGTTCACTTCTCTGCACCTCATTTCGATTTGTAGCGCTGACATTTCTGAGAGGAAGCTAAATCCGGGAGCGGTTGAGATTCGGGAATAACATGTGGGAAGCCTGCCTGTGACAGAAGCTGCTTGTGAGCTGCTGAAATGTTTTCCTGGAACCAAGATGTCAGGGTTCAATCCCGCAATTGCCTGACAAGACTCAAACGAATACTTTTAAGTGCTTTTTAAGTCGTCATCACAGTGTTAGTCATGGAAACATTCAGCACATGAAGCTTCTTGCATGTTTAGGCATTCAGCGTACCCTAAACTCAAAAAGAGAACACAAGTATTTTCAGAGTAAAGGCATGGCAGCTGTCTATCAACAGATCTCCTAATTAGTTCAACTAAATTAACAGGGTTCTGCACAGCTCTAGAGGCTTGCTAGTCTGGCTTACATGTTTTGCCTTCCAATTTAAGAATTATGGAGGGGGGGGAGAAAAAAACAAGTAACAAAAATCCCCCCCCAGGGAAGGAATGAGATTCTTGTTGAGGAACGTAAAAAGTTAGAGATAGCAAGGAAAAGTGCCTTGGGAGGATATTTCAGCAGCAAGAGCTGCAGGAGATGGCTCTTCCCCTACCTGGCAAGAGCAGCTGCACGCGGGAGGAATAGAGAGAGACGTTTTTCTGAACAGTGCCAGGAAGGCGAGGAAGCAAGACAGTGTCATCCTCTCAGAGCAAGCCTGTGGAGTGGTGCCCTACGGACAGCGTGGGTATCGGAGCGGCGTTTTGGACTGCCGCAGGCAGCAGCAGCAGGTATCGGTCAGCCTATAGGCTTTCTGGGAAGATCAGAGCTCTGGTTTACTGGTTTCCAGGGATCACAGGACAAATCAGAACTGCTGTGAGGCTGAGTATCTTTACACCGAGATCAGGGAAGTTCTGGCGTACAATCACCTTTGTGTCCCGTGGAAGTGTAGTTTCATTAGATAATATGGCCTGTCCCTCCTTGGACGGAGGACCCCAGGGTGAGGGCTGTTTCCTGACGTCTAGCCTCGTGTTTTTGCCGTTTTGGTTCCCACAGCTGGAAGACGGCGTTGCTGTTCTCTCCAGCTCTCACAGCCTTTGGTCTCAGGAGGCGAGTCCGAGCCAGATCCAACATTACACTCTGTGTCGCTGCCAGCTGTTCGAGTTCCCTTGCAGAGCGCTGGGCCTGGCTTGTTTCAGAAGCTGGCGCTGGCCCCTCTTCCTGCCCTGGGCTAGGACACAAAGCGAACGCTTGACTCCGCAGCTCCTGGGATGCTCGCTGTGACTTCCAAGCCTCTTTCAGCTGCACAGGCGGCTGTCACTCGGTGAGGCAGGGCTGCTGGGTGAGCGGAACAGAGCTCGCCTACCTCTGCTAGCCAGGTGTCAGTCGGGGACCTTGCGTCTGGAGAAGGTTTCTGTTAGCAGAAGAGAGGCTGCAGGTCTGCGGAGCGCTCGTTTTCTTGTCACTTGTCTCCCGGGTCAAAGGATATCGGCTAGTGGATATTCCAGGGAAAAGCCTGAAGCCTGGTCTGGAAGCAGGGCTCGGAGCCAGGGTTGAGCACTCCAGTCCTAGCAGGGGGAGCAGCTCCATCCTGAGTCCGGTGCAGTTCTGAAGGGCTTTCGGAAGGAAATCTAGGGCTTGCTGTGAAGCGTGACAGGAGTCAAAAAAGTCACATTGTTGTAACAACAACAAAAAAAGTAAACACCGCTGTGGAATGCATAAACAAGAGAGCTGTTTGCCAGACATGGGGAATAATTCTCGATACGGGTAAGGCCTCAACTAGACTACTGTCCAGTTCTGGGAGGAGCTGGAGGGAGTCCAGGGGAGAGCGGTGAGAATGAGCAGAGGTGTAGGAAAAACATGACCTGCAAGGACGGATTGAAGGAAATGGGTTTGTTTAGTCTAGAAAACGCTGGAGAGAGGCGTGAGGAATAGTCCTGAAACACTCAGCAGATAGCTGAGATGGGAGACCAATTTTGCAGCAGCATTAACAGCACGACGGAGGCTCGGCGCAGCTCGATCATGCAGCAGGACTGATGCCGGCACGGACTGCCTGCGGAAAGCGCTCGCTGGAGGCTCTAACACCAAGTTTCATAAACACTGGAAAAAAATTCAGATCCCTCTTTGGAGCGGGGGGGTGACCAGGTGGCCTCTTCGGGACCCCCTGTTCTTGAAAGGGTGCTGTGAGCCAAAGCCTGCGGAAGCTGGCAGACCTTCCCGCAAGCCGTAGAGCTAGAGGTGCGCCCTGCCTCTGTAGCGATACGGTGGAATTGCCATTGGAGGACAACCATGAGTGTAATTTGCAAAAACTAGTAGGCAACTTCTACTTGGTCCCCTCTGCAAATGAGCGCAGTTGCAAACCTTCGGCTGGGTGGCAAAGGGCCAAGCTTAGAAGCTGTACGTGACGCAGTTCCGCTCCCTGTGCCTCAGTTTCCTTGTTTGTGAAAATGAGGAGCAGACGGGTGAAATGCTGGAACGTACAAAAGGTTAATCCATTCTTGCACGAGAGGTATGGAGATGTCGAGCATTTGGTTCCACAAGGAGGATAATTCTGTGTGCTTCTCCAGTTCTGCCCTTCCCCGCCTTAAAAATATTTCATCTGCGACTCTTTTCCATTTCTGTCTGCAGCCCTTGCCCAAGCTCTGTGCTCACCAGATTGCACACACAGCTCTGCGCGGTGTTGCAGAAGCCTGGCTGAGGAGCGTGAGCTCCGATCCCTACCCCCAGCCCAGATCCCACCTTGTTTACTTTCTGATTTTACACTGGGGGTTTGTTCACCTGCAGGAAAAACAAGGCAAAACACAACAGCGGGAGGAACTCCAGCTCCTCCCCGGCACAGCTGGCTGCGAAGCTCTGCTCTCCTGCTTGTGCAGTGGTTTTTTGGGACAGAAAAGCATTTAATGTTTCACCAGACTGGAGTGTGAAGGTCAGGACTGCGCTGCCGCTGGACGGCGTCCATCCGAGTCCCAGCTGTGGTCAGAGGCGAGCAGCACGCGGTGATGGCGGAGCCGAGCCCTTCCTCCACCCGCTCCTTCGCGTCCTGTTCCCGGCTTCCCGCCGTGCCAGCTGCCTGTCCGCAGGGAGAGCTCCGAGCTGGGGCTCCCTGCTTCGAGGGAAAGGGGAAACCAACCCCCACGGGCCGTCCTCCTCTCGCTTTGTCACCTGTCAGCTGCTGGAGGACGACCACAGCTGTGCCGCCAGCACCCCGGGGCGCAGCCCCCTCCCCACCTTTGGTTTTGCCCCCAGAGGAGCGTGACCACGTCCGTCCCGTCAGCAGCGCTCCGACCCCGGCATCGCTCTTCCCGGTGGCCCGGGGCCGCAGCCCGGGCCGGCACCCGGTTCTGCTGCGGCCTGTTGCAGAAACGTCAGCTGGGGAGGAGGGCTGGGTGCTTATCTCGGCCGATCCTCGCCAGTGTTCCCACAGCGCAGGTGACCGCGATCCCACGGAGCCGCGATCCCTATCTCTGGCAGCGACGGCAGTCGCCATCTCCCAGGCAAACAAATGTTCCAAACCCTCCTTTGCGAGACGGCCCCAGGGTTTGGAGCCGGGCGCCGAGTCCCTCGAAGCCGGTGGCCAGCACGGCTGCGTCCGGAGACGCCGGAGCGGGGAGAGAGCGGCTGGACCACAGCAGCGCTGCGCCGCGTCCCGCTCCGGCCGATGGACCGCGGCCTGGCTGCCCCGGGAGAGTGGGCAGGAGCGGGGGGCTGCGGGCTCGGGGCGATGCGTGACCCCCCCCGCAGCCGTTCCCGCGGG
>Ga0065711_1038958_pt1 | contig 18254 bp, 9 predicted proteins | sample Hoacrofraction12_FD_59098 | JGI IMG/M metagenome (GOLD analysis project Ga0065711, IMG submission 59098) | Hoatzin crop microbial communities from Cojedes, Venezuela - Epithelial fraction 12 v2 (version 2) | ecosystem: Host-associated > Birds > Digestive system > Esophagus > Crop | place... | reverse complement strand
TCCTGTGCAGCCTACTGTAGGTGACCCTGCTTCGGCAGGGGGGGTTGGACTAGATGACCCACAGAGGTCCCTTCCAACCCCTACTATTCTGTGATTCTGTGATTCTGTGATTCTATGAGCGAAAACAGTAGTAAAGAAGGATAATGTTTCGCCTAGACATTAAATACTGATCACTTTCTGGAGTTAATGAAAGTCACGGCTAAATACTGTTAACTGTCATGTTGCATCTGCTTAAGTTCTCAGAGAGCCACACAGCATTGGTCCTAATGTTTTTATTTCTTTTTCAATAACATATGTTCAAGAGACTTGAATTTGCAAAAATGTGGATATTATCTTGTTGCTTCTTGACCTGAATAGGCATATCTCTTTACATTTACAAACCATCTGGGAACTTTTGGCGTGTTCTCGTAGTTATGTATGCAAGGTCATGTACACCTAACTGAATTTGGACATTAAGATCTCTACAACATTTATATTTCTGTTTTGTCTTTGTCTAATATATTCTAATCTTAATATCTGCTGTTTTTCTTGATTACAGTGATGTTAGATTTATACCTATTTCAGTTTTAGCATTATCACATGTTTTTTAAGGGGCTAAGATCGATTTTCTTTCAATTCCCCATTTCTAGATTGATATCCCTGTTTCTAGATTCATATTATTATATAAGAATTTCAAATTTATTTTTACAGAAGATTGAAAATATTAGCCCCTTTTATGATAAAAATATCCTTCCTCCCAATTTAAAAATAGCAAGAAAAATCTACTGTGGCCCCATCAAATTACCTTTTTAAACAGAAATATTTTTTTAATATTATCAATTACTTCAAAATTCTTAGGGTTGACATCCTGTGTTTCTTAAGGATGCTTGTACCAGTGTTATTTGAAAATGTTTAAATTTCAATTACAGGTTTCTTTTTTAGATTTTTATTATAGTACATCTTTATTGTAGGTTTTATATCTTGGTAGCCAGTTGCACTGAAACATTTACAGCTTAGAGAAGAATAAAGACTTACTGACTAATTATTTTAACAGATGGATATTATTATTTTAACATATCTGCGTTCCACAGTTACCTATTAAGAAATTCCATACTACATTAACAAATTGGGAAAATGTGGGTATTGTGTGAGCATATATGAATCTATCATAGTTGTCTCTCTTTCTCTCTTTTGCTTTTTCTTGTATTCTGTACCCACCTCACTTCCTGGAATTTGTTAACTTTGACCCCAGAATGCTGATTTATAGCAGTAATTGGCAAAATGTTATTAGAGCAGAATTTCTTCTCTTTAGCCTCCAGAGAATGCAGGAGGTAAAGTGAGAGACTTACCAGTTGTAATTATTCTATTCAGACAGTGATAACACCACCTGCCTAGTATTGCTTTTGTCACACGTTTAACTTCTTCCAAGGTCATGGATCATTAGAAACATTTAAATGAACAAGATACCTCATTTCTACCTACAGCATACAATTTATTAACAATCTGTCCCACAACGAATGAGAGAGTTAAATAATATTTATCTCTCTGTAGATCTAGTTCCTTTACATATGCCCTTCAGCAGATCATTTGAAGAAGAGATGTTGTGATGGAATAACCGCTTTCTAACAGGTTTACAGCCTGAGTAGTACACCATCTGCACTTGTTTCCTGTTTGGGTTATGGTTGAGCTTATGCAGTTAGTTTTAATCCATAAAATCCTAAATGACTGAAGACCAGATATTTGTGATCACCTCTTGTTCAGTAGTATTAGCAGTGCTACTAGAATTAGATCCATCATATTTTATATAATAGGTTACTGGAAGGTTCTTACACTTACTATACTTTCCCTGTGTAACTTTTCCTTTTAATATATGGGACAATGCTGTAAAAGGTCTAGCATCCAGATTTGTATGTCAGATGAAAAACATTAATGATCTAATATATTAAATTGAAATAAATGACATTATTTTTCAGTGTTATTCAGTGCCCATCAATAAGGGTCTATCAGCAGTGTGCTATAAGTAATACCCTGTAATCCTTTCTATGCTCTTACTGTCTAAAATTCAGAACAAGCTGTACACACAACAGTGAGGAACACCATTTTTGCTAAGCAGATTGCAAATAAAAACCTGTACATTATACAAAGATAGAGAAACGGAAATACCAAGAGATGAAAAGAGAAGGGTGGATGATTTGAAGAAAAAAGGAACAGTTAAGTAGGTGAAAAGCCTAGCAGGCATAGACAGGGAGGGTTACAAGTGTGAACAGGTGGCTGACGTATCTTGGAAACCTAACAGAGTAGCTAAGAGCATTTTCATCTTCCTCTAATTAATGTAAAGGATTACTCAGCTTGTGTTATCATATCGGATAAAATTAATTCCCTACATATTCTGCTACATTAAAAAATATTAAATATCAGATGAAGTGTTACTTCTAATATGATTAACAAAAGAAAACAATTAAATGTGAGTTTGAATGAACATGCATAAATCTTAAAATTACATAAAGATGTATATACTATCAGAGCCATTTATTTAAATAGCATTTTTGGATGTCTCACATTATCTTAATTTGTTCTAACTTACATTTGATGGCTTTAAACTGTATTGACATAAAATACAGCTGTTTTTTTTTTTCCACTAGGACACATTTCTCTGTCTTAATACATACAAGTATTATTAAAATTGTATTTAAATTATCCTGCTAATGTTTTTCTGGACAAAGTGTCACATTAAAACACTACTTTCCCCTTCACCACCACCCCAGAAACTTGTATATACACTAAGGGTCTTTCAAACAGCTGTGTTTTAAAAGGGTTTGGTAAAACATCAAGTAGGCTGGAAGTGGTTTCTAATGGGAAAGCATGAAAACTGGTGTTATGCATTTCTTTAACTCAATTATTGATTCTGACAGGTTAAATTTTGTAGTAATACCAATCATACTGAATTAGGATGAATATGAAGGAAAAAGACTGTCAGAAAAAGGGTCAGTGTAACATTTGATTTGGAAAATTATAAATATATTCTTTGTGATTTGAATAGAAAAGTGACTTATGAATCTATAGTGTTAAAACCTAGTTATAATTTGTAGTTCAATGTGGCTATAAAATAGCTTGATCTGAAGCTTCATAACCATGAACCACATCATGAAATGAAGCTATAAGTATTTTTCTTATTTCTTAGCTGTATTTGTATACCATTGATTAGCATTATTTCCAGAACCTTGTGTCAATTCAATCTTGAAATGTGCTTCCTTAAGCCACAGTTCAACCTCAAATATTCAGTCACACCTGCTGCTCCAAAATTATTCGATCCTGAATATCTGTCAATTTCGCATACATCTCTTTGCAGAAGGCGGGTTTTTGTATAAGCAGTTTTATTGCAGGTCTTCAACAATAGATCTGAAAGTAATCCAGCTACTTCTTGAGAACTGTTTCTGGGAGCATAAAAACTTTAGGTTTAAATTCTTCCACTTCTTAGATTGTCTGAGCTATACTTCTTCTGATGAAGTACATCGCACAATTACGTTACTCTTTTCTTCAAGAGTACGGGGAACCTATCTTTTCCAGCTCTTTATTTTTATATTGTTCCGGACTCTTTTACAATGCAGGTTTAAATTTTGAAGTTATATCTATTCTGTCTTCTTTATATGTATTGGTACTTCAACTTAATGGGGGCAATAAGGTGAAGAGATAATTCAGCTGCATTTGCAGTCTTCAGGAATAAAATCTTAGTCTTGAACTTCCATTTCAAATGAGCAAAATCTTAATTATATGCACATCTAAACTACCTGCTCTTTTGTTGTGATTTGCACTCCTTTACAGCTGCGGTTGGTATGCAGCTGTACTTTGAGATTCACTGATGCGTCTTGCTCTGTATTCAAACGGGTTATTTAGGAATTTAAGTGTTTATATGGTGTTTCTCTGTCATGATATCCAGTTAATCTACCTGTTATACAAACAGGAAAGATATTTATAAGTCTGTTAAAAAGAATAGCTGGGGGAAAAAAATCTTACTTTCCTCTTTTTCACTACTAAAAAGTTTTCTTTAAGACTGATTTTTTTTTTTAAAGAACTATTCCACTTTTGACTGTGACTTTTGAGTTACCATGTTCTAAAGGTGGAATCATTTAATTTTGAATCATTTAACTTGGAGGCCTGCAATAAGACTGCTGTAATTAGTGCCATTAGTTAGTTAATATGTGACACAAACACTTCTGAGCTCAGTTACAGACACTGTCTTCTATATGTGATCTACAAAAAGAGTAGGAATACTGTCAGCTTGACATTGAAGAGTCCAGAGTACTTTGCAGAGAAGCAATGAAAGAAGCCGATGATCAAAATAAAATTGCAATTTCATCTTTGTCATACTTCAGCTGAAATTTTAACAAAGCTAGGTTGTTTCACTTTCATTAAAGGACAAACTTGGTTTTTTTAATCTTTTTTATTTTTCCTTTTTTTTTTTTGGAGGGGGGAGAGAAAGAGGAAGAGAGGAGATAGAAAAAGAAGGGGCATAGTGTGTGATCTCTAGAAACCAAGCAGGTGCAGTTTGTTACCAGCTACTTAAAAGAGATAGAGAGAGAATGGAGAACCTTAGAAAACTTTTCTAGCTCTGAGGTAGCTCATGAAATGTGCACGTGAGTGCCTAATACCTCCAATGTCCCATATACACTAAAAAGCATGTAAAGTTTCTGGTAGCTTGGCTAGAGCGATCTCATGTGGTTATTCGGGGCAGGAAGAATCATTTGTAGCTTGTTGTTATATATTTATTACTATAAACTGTAAAATAAAGCTTATTTGTAACTACTTAAACTGATTAACAATGACCGGATGTTGAATTTTCTATAGGGAAGTCCTCTTCTGAAGTCATGTCCTATTCTGTGCTTTATGAGTATCATTTGCTATCCTACATGTTCTGTCTTTTGTTGATATTGTAATTTGAGGTGGGGGGAAGTTGCCTTCCTTCACACTCACCCATCTAATAGGTACCAGGCCCATGAATGGTGCTATGTAATATAATTCAATAGCGTTTCTGTGTTAATTCGATGAAAACTTATTTTGTAGCATGTCCATATAGAGTTTTCAGAAGCATAGGTAAGACAAACTTTTGAAGTATGATTTTCCTCCTTTAGATGAATGGGAAGTTTTGCAATAGCAGACTGGCTTCTTGGGCATGAGAATCTTCTCAGTGATTCTACCAAATTATTATACTCTGTAAATCTTTTGGTAATAGATAGATGGAGTTTTATAATTTAAAATGGCTCTGCACCAGTTTCATTCAAATAATTGTCACTTCTATATTCAGTAGCTGTAGGAATGAAATTGGCCTTATCTTTAGTAGGTGTTTTTGCTTCTGCTAAAAGATAGGTGAGAAAGCAAAATAGTAATAAAAGAAATTGGGAAGTGTAATGATTTATGATAGTACAAACTCTCTCGACAGCATAGAATTAGTCTGAATGGACGGTGAGAAAAAATTTTTAAAAATTGTATGAAGTGTAATGTACTTTGAAGAAGAAAGTCACCTACATTCTTTGCACCTCTGACTGAGGTACATCTGGTATACAGACTTGTCAACGGTCTGCCTCATTTTGCATTAGTGGATTAGTGCATTTTTTCCATTTGTTTTTACCTGGTGTGTAAAGCATATGGCATGTCGTTACCATTGTTCCACGCAGAACTGCGATTGTTCAGTCTCCCCAGTAGACTCTGTGGGTGCAAGCGACACCAGTCTGGGGTGTCTGCCTCCAACCAGGTGGTTTCACTAGCAATATATACCCATGACTTAACTACTGGAAAGAACTGCTTAGAATATATGGATGCATTATGCCAGTACCATTGGTTTTGTGTTCAAAACCACAAAAAATTCAAGGACACAGCAGTGGAAGTTCAATTACAGAAAACCTCTGGAAAACACAACAAAACTAGTGATCACCAAATACTGAAAGCATATGTAGCTTGCATTCTTTATTGTTGATGATTCTCTGTTAACTAAGGTTAGTTACAAGCTGTAGCTTCATCCTAAGCAAAGTCATATTTGGTGCTGTCCAGATTGTTTGATGTTACATTGACCATGAAGTGTTTCTCAACAGTAATTAGAGCAATTGAGCACCATAATGCTAAAATCCATTGGCATGCTCCTTCTCTTGACGCTGTCTTTAAACAACCGGCCAGAGTTTTTTGAAGATTATTTGTTGTGGTCTTCTCCAAGTAGTAGCTCACTTTCTATGTGGCTTTGTCCAAAGCCTGCAAAATGTAATTTATTGAGAAATACTTGATAGCCAAATTGGTACCTGCTTTCTCTGGATGATGCCTGACTTTCAGGGAATGCCTAACTGTCAGTAGAACATGAAAGCAGTGAATGACATCTTGGCAATCTTCCTGGAATACCCTTCTGCCACATGGCATTCTCACAGTCAGTTGTAAGGACCTTATTTATCCAGCCAGTCTAATTCCATGCAGAACTTGTAGTGAAGATCTTTCTCTTGAATACTGTGGTATCTTACATCTATATAACATGCTTACAGAAGTAATCATCTTTGGCATCCTGCTTCTGCTATGAGTATTTGCATATTTTTTTCCTAGAGGCAAATTTGTGGAATTTTCTAGAGTATCAAACTGCAACTATGCAATTAATACATGAAAATATTTTGAAACATGCATGAAGATATTTTTTTGTGCATATATGTGTCTTAGAGAAGAAAAAAATACATTCAAAACCTCGACAGTTTATCCTGTTTTCCTAAAAGCTTATGGCACTTTTTTTGGGACATACTCCAAGTTGTTTCTTAATCTAGTAAGCTTGCCCATAGCTGGGAAGTGACTTCAGAAAAGAAGTTAGATTGCTGGTATTACACAGGCTGGTTTTAAATCCAATTTTCATGGGCCAAGTTGGATGTTATGATGATTAAGTTGAACATCTTGGCCTAAATTTTACCATTCTAATATTTTTACATGATTAAATTACTGCTGAATAGATATACTTAATGACCACTCCCTCATTGTGAGCTACATTGAAGTACATACATATTACACCATGTACGTTGAGGAAATAACTGGCTCATATAAGTAAAACAGGTCCTTCTTCCCTTTCAGTGTGTGTCTGTTATCTACATGACCCATTATGCACTTTTCAAATTCTTAATAAAGTGCAGGTATTGGGAATGTTTCTGAGTGAGAGACCATTTACTCATAACAATTAATTTCTGGCACTTCCAGTTTGGTCTTTAATTTTACACACAACTTTTCTTTTTGCGAAAAGAAACCAAAGGAAAGACAAGAGGTGATACAATAATTATCTGTTTTTTCCCACCCTACAGATCTGTCTGGTGGTGGTGGTGTTTGATGTTCCCCACAGCATTCTGACCAACCCTGCAACAAAAAAAAAAAATAGTCCATTGGTTATCATTATCAACATTTGCTGAAAAGGGTAAATGCATCATTTGTTCTTTCTCAGAAATGATTTGTGGTAAATGTATTTCAGTCTCGTGTTAGTATTAGTAAGTTTATTGAGAATATGATTAAATAAACTAATATAAAAGTTCTATTTCTAAAAATGTTCATTGATATGAAAGGGTCTCTTTAATACTTAAAAAATGGGATGTTACAAGAATTCCCAGCTTTGCCTTTAATACATTTTGACCAACTTCAATGCAATTTGGTTTGCTTTCTGTTCTCCCAGGTGTGTTTCCATACACAGCAATTTCTCAGTCTCTAAGATGATCTGCGTGATGTCTTTCATTTCAAGATTGTCCTCTTCTAAACTTAAAAAGGTGGATTCTGATAAAGTTCAGTCATATCTTGTCTATTATAGGTTTCCAACTCTGCTTAGTTTAGTAAATGTTCTAGACAGTATTATTTGACTTCTGACTCTGTTCTGATATGTAAAAATATGTTTGTCCACAGAGAAGGGAGAAGATATTTTTTATTTCAGCTCTGATACAAGATCAGGTATTAATAAACAATTTTAACTGCTCATAGGCAAAGTATACCCATATCTACCATCTACAGATTTAGCTTACCTCACAGCTCAACATCCTATTGCAGAGAATAAATTCTACACCGTTTGTCTTTCCCCAATCATGAAAGCAAGGCTTCTTAGTATATTTTTACCCATGCAAATATTGTGTAAATAAGTCTTTTAGCTTTTTAATAATTTTTTTTAATCTGTTGATCATTGAACATATTACAGGGGTGTCAGTGTCTTGTTTTCTAAGCAAGAGTTGGAATAGATAGGTGGAATATTGTCTATGAGCTCACATTTTAAATGTAGAAGACTTTTTTTTTTAAATCAGAATGTTATTTAAACCATAGTACCTACGCACTTTTAGTGCTTTCCACCTCCAAGGATTAATATTACTTCTAAAAGATACAAGGTGTATCCAAGTCTATAGGTGAGGGAATGGATAGTTAGAAAGATAATATGGCGTTCAAGGCCATGGAAATGTTAAGAACAGTAATTGGTATTCACACTGGGACATATAACTTCCACAAGAATTTCTTGTGTCCCATTATAGATTAGATCTGGTCTGAGGTTAGTTTTCTAAGCAAATGTTGAAATCCCTTGTACAGGCAGGTTTGTGGTATATACTTTATAATTCCTTCATTTTCAAAGATAGGTTATACTTAACAATATATCTTCTGGTTAGAAATATTTCTTACAAGAAAACTGGAGGGATGGGAATAAGCGTTAGCAATCCAGAATATCATCTGAGTCATATGCTCAGCCTTCCTTTAAAGGGAATGTACTTTAAACAAAGTCTTGTTTTTTCATATCTGTTTTCCACTGTGTTATTTCATATATTCACTACTAGTTGGAAAGTAAAGGTCCCACAAGTAACAGAAGTAGCAGGTCAATTCTGTAAATCTGATTATGACACATAGTTCAGATCATAACTCCTTATAATGATAGAACACCAATGCATTGTCATCATGTATAGTATTAACAGAAACATATTAACATTACACTAAATTGCAAATTTTAAATTATTTTCCCTGAGGAAACCATAGAAACTGCTAAGGCTGTGTTGAAGATGAGAAAAACAATTTATTTACACAAAGAATTCTGAAATAGCTATTTCAGCTGAAATAAGAAAAGCAGATGCAGCTTAATAGTTGCAGATACTAAGTAAGATTTAAAATGGGGTGAGAAATAGCACAAGCTTTGGAGAAAAACATCAAAGAGACATTTAAAGGAACAGGTAAAAGAATGGAAAATAATAAAGGGGAAAATTTTTCTAGGACTGTCCAGCATGAAAGAGCACGTGGAGTGTGAGATAATCCATTTTTTTAGTTTTCATTGAGGAACAGAAAACGTTCCATGGAATGCAGAGGCCAGACCACTATCTCTGCAGAACTCTGTCTTTCACAAGACAACATTTTTTGAAATAGTGTTCCAAACACAAATCAATGCAGATTTCTCCTGCTGCATCTGCATACAAGTATCTCAAGTAGCCATAGAGTGTGGAGTAAAATTTTCTATTAAGTTCTCATGGTTTTGACACTAAAGAGCTGGTGACAATGTTTTCAAAGTCAATCTACTTTAGGAAAATCTAAGAATGTTTTGGAAGAAGAATATTGATAGTTTAGACAATTTACTTTGGACATCCAGTCTTTTAATCGTTGTGCAGTTAGTGTGTTATTGTCAGCTAATGAACTAGATTTGCCATTTTCTTTTTAAACTGAGAAGTCCAACACATACAAAGAACTTGCTACAAAGAAACTGCTAGTCTGTTCTTGCTCAACTTAATTGACAGTAATGTAACAAAAAAATGACATGATGAAGACATATGCTCGCTATCTTTTTTGGTTTATAAAATATCTAGAAAAGATGCCATAGACCTGTATATTGTTCAGATATAAACATATTGTAAAATGACTCTACATTGAAAGAATGCAAATTAGAAACTTGCTTACTTTTAAAATCTCTAATTGACGCTACCAAAAATGTTGTGTGCTTCCATGTAGTAATCAGGAAAATACTAATACCACTGAATTCAGATTTCATTAGAAATACTCATTTGATTTGGAATGCTATGCTGTTGGCATCCATCTTGGCATACAGATGAAGGAATTGTAGATGTAGCTGATCTAATGGAATTAGATCTAATGGGTTATTCAGTTGGAGAACAGTGTTTAAAAAAATTTATAGGAAGAAGATTTATTAGTAGCTTCATGACTAATGTGTAAGCAATCTGTGAAACATTTGAACTGTGAAACAGTTTAGTTTTAGATTCTAGCATTTATTGTGGCATGGACTCACGGAAAATTTGTCAAGCAAACGATATGTGACTAAAGGTAGTCATAGTTAAGAATTCTTCTTTTGGAAAGCATTTCCTTGACTTAAAGAGATCCACACTTTTTCCACTTCATTATAAGAGTAGTTTATACAAAACTGAAAAGGAAGAAAACACTATAGCAAACTATGGAGTGTAATGAATATTTACACTGAAATTTTGCAGCTCACTGAGACATTATATTCTTCTTTCTGTCTTGTAAACTGGTTAATTCAGATATAGGCTTTCCTGGCTGGCAAAAAATTTAGGTAGCTTTTAAGTTAAAGTTATTGGAAAACTTCTAACATCTTTTTAGGCATCTTGATCAATGTTTGGATCATTTACTGATTCAGAATCAACTGCTCTGCAGTTTCTCAGAAAATTAAATATGTTTAGTATTTAAAAAAATCAGCATGTTTTGAAATCAGGAGCCTACCGTTCCTACAGAAGAAAGTTTAGTGAATATCAAGTATCACCACATTTCTTCCTGAAAACAGCAATGAAGCTATCTCTTCTGGGATGTGTAAAATTTTGTGTGCACTCCAAAACAAAGTGGCATGGCATAGCTGAGAAAAATTTGAGCCCTGACACCAGCGATGGTCTTGAATAGCTTCCCTTGAGGCAAACTAAAAACTGAGCTAGGTTTCAAATGCTTAAAATGGAGCTAGGTTTACCATGGTTAAATGGTAAAAATGGAGCTGGGTTTACCATTATCAGCAGAAAAGCGATCATATGGCTTCAGCCCATATGACAGCAGAAGGGCTGTAGCAAAAAGTGGTGTCTCTTAGTTCTATCCATCTCAAGCTTGCAGTTCTAAAGGTAAAGTTTTCAGTGCTGATCAATAGGCAGAGAAGTGTGGATTTGGAGCAGTACAATGATTTTTCTGTTAAAAACTGCTTGCCAGTAAGTGTAAATAGATGCAAAGTTATGCACAAGTGGCATGACTGATGCATTTGCAGTGATGGCTTTATATATTGTTGCTTTACTTTAGCTTGAATGGAAGAATTCCGTATGGGAATTTTTAAGTGCAACTTTTTATCTCTGCAGCTTTCATATACTGATCTCACTCATATTTCTACTTTTGGACTTCTCTTCAGTACTGAGAAGTCAGATTCTCTGGCCACTCATCTTACTGCTGTATATATCCTTTTCCCGGCACAGAACCAATTTTTGTTGTTGTTATTAATAAGTATTTTGACCTTGCTTTCTTATGTTTCTTTTCCTGTTGTCCTTCCCTGCCTTCTTTTTTCCACTCTTTCTTTCTTGATGCTGACAATTTCATGAAGCAAAGGAACAAACTTTTTTTCTGCTTTTGTTTATGCTAGAAATCTAGCAATAAGTATTGGTGCAGCTTTAAATGTTATTTCACTGCTGAAACCATAACAAACTTCCTCCTACCTGATGCTTTCAGAAATTTAAAATAAAGATCTCATCACCAAGTGAGAATTAGAACAGTTATTCAATTAGGAAGAAAGCATCAATTAATCTCTGTATGTTAAAAAAGAAATGTGCAGTTGGTGATTTTACTATTTACAGAGGTCTGGGCTTACCATATTTCATAAAAGCACTAGCAAGCAAATCAGTTATGACTGTTATTTTTATATTTATTTATATTTTTCCTATGCAAAGCAAAAATAATCAACAAGCTAAAGTTAAATTTACATTTTTAACAAAGTCAGTCGGATGACCAATCAGCTGATTATCTTATATAACATTTTGACCACTGCGTTCAAATCTGTTAGGATCAATGTTAGGATTACAAAGCTTCCAACTGTATAGAATTTGAAGGTAAAATAAGTAGTATTTCCGATTCTAGCACCACTGCTACATAGCGGTCCTCTTCCTGGAATAATTGTGAGTGTTAATTGCTTTCTTCTCTGTTGCCTTAGACTTGGCATGCTCTGCTTTTTTATAGACAGTGTGCATGCCAAATCTGGCCAGCATCAGACAGTTACAAGAAATTAAAATTAGATAGAGACAGAATTTTAAGAAATATAGTTGTTAAATGTCTGAAGCATTTGAACTGGGATTTTGTTTTGGTGAGATTACATAAATATTTGTTGTAAATAAAATATTTCTTAGTAACTTTCAGTAAATAAAGCTACTTTTGTTCTAAGCTAAATGTTCTTACAAGAAATATGTGAAACTCACATGATCAATTTATGTAGCAGCTCATGTGACTAAATCATGCAAGGTTATCTGTGTTTTTCTCATTCCAAATATTTATAGTGTATGCAGAGCAGCTGAATGTGTGATTTCTTTTCTTTTAATCTGAATAAATTGAGAAAAAAACTCAAAACAGACATAAGAAGAAATTTGTTTGGAATAAAGGTTTTTTTCATAAATAATATAATTTCTAGACTTAGTAGCTAATTGTGGTCTGGAAGTATTACGTTGTGATGTACTTCTGCCACTGTTTGGACTAACATTTTTTTTTGGCATCATGAAGGAAGAAGTAACAGTCCATCTTTGCAAAATATGCAGAGAATTGGATGTCTTTCATCTCGGCCACTTACTTGCGGTGACCCTAGACAAGCAACTTTCCCTTAGTGTACTCCTTGGTTCTCCAAAGTGTGAAACTGAGATTCTCACAAGGTAATAGTTTAATTAAATTTCATAAAGCACTTTCAGATTACCAAAAAGAGTTTGAATTAAGTTCAGTTACTTTCAGAGATGTTGCATGAGCCATTTCATGGTTCTGAATTTATTTCCTAATTATTTTCATACAACTCTGCTGAACATACACATATTAGAAGAGGTGCAACTGGTTTTTGTTTGTCCATATATTACTTTTCTTCTTTTCCTGAACCTTTTCTTTCAGACTTCTATCCCTGAGAAATTCTAATTTTGCATCTAATTAATTCTACTTAATTGTTACTGTTGCTAAACTGCATCTGGTTAAAATGTGTTTAAAGCCTTTGAAACAGGTAGAAAGAATATGGCTTGTTTTCCCATATTTTTATTTATTATGCCTGACTAGTGACTGTTTAGTATTAAAAACATTGGTTCATTGCGTTTGGGTTTTTTTCTTAAGTAAGCAAATTGTAAGAGACAGTGTATCTGTTGAGAAAGCTTTTGTTATTATTTTAGTCTCTATTTTCTCTCCTGACATTTTAAATATTAAAGTTTAGCATATACATCAAGTACAAAAATGCTGCAGTGGCATACTGGAGGCAGAGTCTGAGCTGCTTTATACCTGCTTTTATCAGTATATAGTTTAGTGTGCTGAGAGTGACGTGGAAACCCAGATACTCCATCAGTACTCTGCACTGTTTTTTATTTAGCCTTTATTTCGAATGTAAACTTTCAGTACACACTAATTGGGCTTTTAGTTATAACTTTTTTTTTTTTTTTTAACATCTCTATGCAAAATGAAGCCATTTCTGCTTCTGGAAATGTACCTGTAATGTTACATGTTCGATTCTCAATTCACTAGTGGCTGTAAAATAGCATATGTATCTGGAAGAGAGAAAGAGAGGGAGAGAGAGGTAGGAGTGGTGATGAGTTTCTGCTGTCCTAAGACTTTTTTTTCCTTAAGACCATTTCTGAGGGCAGTTTGTCTCTGCAATTTTTCAGCCAGTATAACTGATATGTATATCATGTCATTATATACTGCCTTCTTTTTTTTTTTGATTACCATACACACACACTTTTCTCACAGTCTCAGTGTTTAGTTTGCATGAGAAGTAGCCATGCCAACTTTATTGATTTCATAAGTATTTGATGGTGTAATAGCTTCACATAGATCTGTTAGTATGTAGTATATGCCAAACAGTAGATGCCTTCCTTTGAAAATATCATAACAGACAAATAGTCCATATTTACAATCATTAGAGAATGTTTGAAATTTCCTTGTATATGTTTTCAGACTACAGTATGTGAACCAAGTGATTTTGTTCTTGGTATTATTCCTTTATTTTCAAATTTTAATTGCTACAGTTTCTTTAATTTCCTTCTTCTACTCAAGCCTGACAGAGACTACCTCGGTCTCAATGTACTGATGAAATTGGTCCTACTAACACCCTTACCATTAGTAATGTTTTAGTCACTTAAATACATGTTCAATTCAGAGAGATCTTCTGCATTAAGTTTTCTGTAACATGATGTCTGCTTTCTGCAGCAGTCCTGATCATGTTACTTTGCCCTAAAGATAAGTAATTTTTCACCCTGCTCTCAGAAATTTGCAAATACATACTTGGTTTTGTTGTAAGATTAGCTTCCCTCTTGTCCAAAATCTGGTCATTTAATAGCAAGAGTTGGCAGCACTGCAAAGTCTTATACATTCAGAATTTTGTAATTTACAGAGATTCTCCTCTGCTGTCTTTTGAAGTTCCATATTTACTAATCACACAGAAAGCCATTTTGGCCAAAGTTATTTCGTCATGTGGGTGAATTGAAAAATTAAATTTGGTATAATTTGAAATGGGCAAATCTGTATTTCTCATTAGGATAAAATCTTTTATATTGATGCATGATAAATGGATTGCTAATGTAAACTGTAATATTTCTGTATTAGCTGGTTTGGGGTCAGGACTTTATGAATAAATCAAATTACTACAATGCAGTATAATATATATTGCAAAGACAAAAAAACACTCTGGTCAAAAAAAAAGGTCCATCTAATCCATTTGATAAATGCATTCCAATATATTTGCATTTATGTTGTTTGTATAAGTAATGCTATTGCCTTTTGTTTTCTTTATGAAGATACAGAATAATCTAGATCCTACAAGTCAAGCTTTATTTATTTTAATAATTTTTAAGAAAACGGATGGTGTCTTACACTTAACTAGATTATTTCTTTTTTTGTCTATCAATTATCATAGAATCATAGAATCATAGAATGGTTTGGGTTGGAAGGGACCTTACAGATCATCTAGTTCCGCTCCCTCTGCCATGGGCAGGGACATCTTCCACTAGACCAGGTTGCTCAAAGCTCCGTCCAACCTGGCCTTGAACACTCCCAGGGAGGGGGCAGCCACAGCTTCTCTGGGCAACCTGTTCCAGTGCCTCACCACCCTCACAGTAATGAATTTCTTCCTTATACCTAATCTAAATCTACCCTCTTTCAGTTTAAAGCTATTACTCCTCGTCCTATCACTACACGCCCTTTCCAGCTTTTCCAGTTATGCCAGAATTGTAACTGATCCTGTTAAGAACTCTGTAAAATTTCACAATTTATTCTCAGTATTATTGAGCAGAATCTCTACTGAGTTCTAGGCATGAGAAGAAAATTGGCAGAGGGGACAGAAAAGGGGTCATGATGTGAAGTAGTAGTTAGTACGTGGACTTCCTGGAATGATGAAGCAAATAAGCACAGCTCATACTGCTGTTCCAAGACATGTGATGGTGTGGATTAAAGAATATAGGTGATGACACAAGGGGGATTTGAGGGAGTGCGGGAGGAAGAACTGAAGTATACAGAGTTCTGGTCATATATACTATGCCATAAACACATTCATGTATCTAAACAAGTCAGGAAAAAATTTAATTATTTTGGGTTGAAAACAGGCCATGCAAATATGAGTAGGCACTGAATTATTGAATTATGGACCGGAATTTATTGAGAATTCAAAGCATTATTTTTAAGTTCAAAATATGAAATCTTACATTGCTGTTATACTGAAGTGTCAGCTCTGATGTGCAATGTTAAGACAAGAAAATGAACATAGTAAAAGATGGAAACGCTGGTTCAGAGACAAGAATTTGATGTGAGCATGAAAAAAAAGGAAAATGGAACTGGCTTATATAGGATGGCTTTTTGTTTTTTAGTTCTTCAAGTTCAAATAGACTGGTAACAACTGCTTCAGCAGAAAGCTGTGACACCTTTCCTACTCCCCTTTTTGCATCATACAGTTCATGTTTTCCACATGTACCTCTAGGAGATTACCCATACATCTTTATGAACATTTTTCTGACAGTAGTGCGGAAATATTAATCCCTTGAGAGAAGAGCACAGAAGATTGTAATATTCAGTTGGCCAGCCTGTATTCTCATTGTTAGCCCTTAGAACTTAGTTTAGACTTAGGTTTCCAGACATCAAAGTCAGTACCTTTCCAATTCAGATGTTGCTTCTGAGAGCGTTTTTGTTAAAGTGTTTCCTTTGATGAATAACTATGTTTTCTGGTGTTACTTTTCAAATTGAAGGAGTAGCCTGAACAGGAGGCTGTTACCGATTCCTTTGTCCTATGAAGGTTTTCATTTGTATGAGCCTTCCACACTCAGCTGAACTGAGACTAAACCAAAGGGTAATCGTACTAGTTCCATGCAACAGCTTGGGTTATTCACTGGAATTTAACAGTTTATAAAACCTCCTGAAAGTTTTAGGCAACAGCTATCGTTGTTTACCGTCCACAAAGTCTCAGATTAAGAAATTAAATGGTAGCTGAAAGTAAGGATTGTTTCATCTAAGGCAGGGTCAGTTTGCATGCTAGATGTAGTGCATAGCTTTCAACTCTAATTAGTGTATCAACTTAGCAAATAGATGACTTCCAACCTTTCATGTTCCCTTAAAAACTGAATGTTTTCAAGTTCCTTTCCAAATACATTTCTACATAAGCTCTTACCACTTGCTTCATACAAATCTATACTAGTGTTCTATATAGGGTAAATGAAGCAGCAGGCAGGTTGCATTTATCCTATGACAAGATGAAAAGCTGATTACGCAGATGAGCGCAGATGAAGTGGAAACCTCTTGGAGATTAGGTTTTGCTCTCAGTGTGCCCTACATTGCAGCCTGACATAATCGTTTGATGTTGGTTGCTTTTTGTGAACTCTGTCTCCATACAAACCACATGCTTGCAGAAAGAGAAGTTACTAACAAAGTAATTGTTAATCTTCGTTTGAAAATACTAAGCATCAGAAGAGAAAACCTTACTTTCAGCCACGGCTTTTTCCATTCCCTGGTCTGCAGACGTGTCTCAATATGCAGAGTATGAGGTTGTATTTATGTATAGGCGGTTGATTGATGGTCAGAAAATTTCAGGTCAAAAGAAGAAACCTCAATTTGTTAGGATTTCAAAAGGAAATGATGCTGTGAGTGGCCTAAAGTGACAGAAATCTGATGATCCTCAGTATTTCAAGTAGAGGTGGATGATTTCTGTTTAACTTGGGTAAGATCACATTTGTTTATGAAAAATCTGCACAGCTAATAAATAATTTAATAAATGTACCACATTAATGAAGCTCAGCAGAACCAAATGTGATGTTTTCAGGCAGCTGTAAGTTACGGTGAGAAAAGCTATTTCAATATTGAGAAGGCTCGTGAACACCCATGGGAATCAGAAGACCATTTCTTTCTCCCAGTTGTGTCTGTTTCTGGAAATTCTTTAACCTTAACCCTGTTACTTCTGTCTCTATTATCTTCACCTAAGTAAGCTGTTCCAAGGGCCTTCTGCTTCCTTTATGGTGCCTTCCAGAACAGAGTACTTGTGGTGAAGAGCAGCAGGAGGATTAGTTGTAGAGAAATAAGGCTCAGACCAATAAACTAGGTCCTTTTCTTGTTCCAGCTAAAATTCTGTCCCTTGAAACAGATAGCTATTTTATGAGGTAGTTGAGGAAACCAGCCTGCATTGTGATTTACCTCTTGAAGCAGTGCTAGGCGTCAAGGGTAGGATTCTCCGTCCCCTGACGTCGCAGTTCGGAGCTGTGTCCGGTTTGCTGAAGGGCCGTATGGCAGCAGCTGCGCGAAGCGGCAGCTGCGTGGCTGCCAGCGATGCTCTTGCCGGAGGAGAACAGAGCTGATGGATTATGCGGAGCCAGTTTATGACAAAAATAAGCAGGCTGCAGCCGCGACGCCTTTGCTCCCCGGAACCCCACGCTTTGCTGGAGATCCCGTTTTCTGACGCATCGAGCAGCGAGAGCAAACGGCGCGGCGCCAGCCCTTCCCTGGGGCCGGCCGATCCTGCCCAGGGCCGCTGCTGCCGGGGGCTCCGCTGCCGCGCGGGGGCAAGCCGCGCAGCCCCGGGATTGGTCATTTGCCCTGCCAGTCCGTTCGTGTCGCCGCCC
>Ga0065711_1038957_pt1 | contig 18254 bp, 13 predicted proteins | sample Hoacrofraction12_FD_59098 | JGI IMG/M metagenome (GOLD analysis project Ga0065711, IMG submission 59098) | Hoatzin crop microbial communities from Cojedes, Venezuela - Epithelial fraction 12 v2 (version 2) | ecosystem: Host-associated > Birds > Digestive system > Esophagus > Crop | place... | reverse complement strand
GCAGGCAGGCAGGCAGGAAGGAAGGAAGGAAGGAAGGAAGGAAGGAAGGAAGGAAGGAAGGAAGGAAGGAAGGGAAAAAGAATCTTTGATTAAATTAGTAGAGTAAATCTTTTAAATATTAATTTTCCTACAGATTTTCCTAAATCCTCACCACAGACACTTCCTTGCCCTGTTTATATCAACCAGAAAGCCTAACATGTTCACCTTGGTGATAGGTCTTTACATAATTTAGACATGTGCCTGTAGTTGCTAGCTATGATAGGGATATTGGCATTGGTCATAACTCTATTTCACTGGAACAAATGTTACAAAGCAGCAATGACTGATCTTCTTTCCTAAATGCCATCTGATGCTGTTAAAACAGACATTCCAGTTACTGACAGCATCTAAGGATCAGGAATCACTGACTTCTATTAGGAAACACATCAATTTCTGCCACTGATGTGCATAATCATCAATCAAATTACCACTCATCTTTGTGTGTTTTATTCATCTGCTTTACACGACAAGGTAAAGGTGGAGTTGGTCCACTGTCCAAAGCAAATGACAGATTCTAGAATCAGCAATATAAAGAAGAAGCCAATTAAACTACCTTATTATATTTTACTAAGCTTCTCCAGACCAATTATAACCATATTTCTTTGTGGTCTAATTAGGTTCAACTCAGTTGCAGTGTGGAAGCCTATAATGAGTGAACACATGAGAAACACAGTTCAGATTCCATGTGAGGGATCATTAATAAGATCTGTGCTGCTGCTTTGGAAGAGGTCGCACCTAATTACGTGGGTTAATGCACTTAAACTAAATGGATGAATTGCAACCATTTCCAGTGTTTCAAGGCCCCTTAGACCAACAGAACTGTAGATTAATAAGTTGTTAGAGAGTGATCTGTTGACCTGCCCCATCGTTCTTTGCTTTCGTTCCATATGCTTTTAGAGGCGTGAAATGCTAAAGTGAAGAAATGTGCCAATCACTTCTATTTCAATCTTGTTGCTTTCTTTGGCATTTGCCTAAGAAATGATCAGAATTGGTGAACAGCAAAATACAATGCCTGATGTGCCCAATAACTTCAGTTGACTTTGAAACAAAACGCACCATGCACAGGAGATAACAAGCATCTTGATAGAACAAAACGGCTCAGATAAAAGACTGGACTCCTTTCAGCTAGCTGTGGCTGTCTCAAAGTCAGGCATATAGTCTAGAGCTGTTGTTTAGGATATCCCTTTAGCCAGCTGAAAGAGTAATTCATGCAGATTAAGCAAGTTATCTAAGTATGAAAGAAAAAGCCAAGTCATCTGAGACTGTTCAGACCAGAAGAAAGACAACTTAGGGGGTATATAACAGAGGATGCACATTCATGATGGGGTGGAAAGGGTGTATTGAGGCAGATTGTTAACCACCTTTTTTGATGGAAGGGAAAAAGGGATATCAAATTACAGCAGCAGGAGAAAAATGCAACTCAAAAAAATGCTGAGTTTTTTGAGATTTGTTTATTATCTTTCCTTTCTCGTTTGGTAGTAGACCTTTGAAACTCCTTTGCAAACCACAGCATCATTTGGAAATCCTCTCAATGGAAAAATTAAGAATGGAGACTGAGACATTATTACGGAAGAAGAATCATAAGTACTTTTTCTGTCCCCTAGGTTCTTGTCTCTGGCCAGTGGTGGAGACAGAATGCCAAGTAATACAGATCGTTGAGATGAGTCAATAGAACTGGTTTTATGTCCTATTTTGTGGTGATTGAGACACAGAATACTCCTAAAGACTACCTCCTGGTTAGATCAACTAGTCATCTTCTCAGCACAGTAGATTTATATATCCCATAGAAGTTTTCACATGTCTCATAACAGGGGTCAAAAGGTCAAAAAGATTATTGAAGAGTAGATGGTATACACAACACTATCAGTTTTGACACCTGTGATAGTGTAAAGAAGGAAAAATTATGACAGCATTTTCATCCAAAGCATCAGTAGCATGAACAGCTCTTTAATGGCATTCTTAGATAAATTTGTCATGAGGAAGGAGCAGGTAAACATGCCTGTGAAGTGAGTAAAGCAATAGAAAACATATATTCACTTGCAGTTGCAACTGAAGTTGCACTCAATGTTGCAGACAATGGGTCATTGTCCAAATCGACATTAGTAACAAGTGGTGTCCCTCAGGTCCATATCGGGCCCAGCACTGTTCAATATCTTTATCAATGACATAGACATGGCGATCAAGTGCACTGTCAGCACGTTTGTGGATGACACAAAGCTGAGCGGTGCAGTTGACACAGTAAAGGGAAAGGATGTCATCCAGAGGGACCTTGGCAGGCTTGAGGAGTGGGCCAGTGTGAATTTCATGAAGTTCAGCAAGGCCAAGGGCAAGGTCCTGCACCTGGGTCAGTATCAATATAGAATGAATCACAGCATCATGGAATGCTTTGGGTTGGAAGGGACCTTTAGAGGTCATATAGTCCAAACCCACTGCAGTAAGCATAGATATCTTCAACTAGATCAGGTTGCTCAGAGCCCCATCCAACCTGACCTTGAATGTTTCCATAGATGGGGCCTCCACTGCCTCTCTGGGCAATCTGCTCCAGTGTTTCACCACCCTCATTGTAAAAAAATGTTGTCCTTATTTCCAGTCTAAATCTACCCTCCCTTAGTTTAAAGCCATTACTCCTTGTCCTGACACAACAGGCCTGGCTAAGAAGATTGTCCCCATCTTTCCTATAGGCCTCCTTCAGATACTGAAAGGCTGCTATAAGATCTCCCTGCAGCCTTCTCTCCTGCAGGCTGAACAGCCCCAACTCTCTCAGGTTTTCCTCATAGGAGAGGTGACCCAGCTCTTAGATAATTTTTGTGGCTCTCCTCTGGACGGCTCCAACAGCTCCATGACCTTGTGCTGAGGGCTCCAGAGCTGGACGCAGTACACCGGGTGAGGTCTCACCAGAGCAGAGGGGCAGAATCACCTCCCTCGACCTGCTGACCACTCTTCTTTCGATGCAGCCCAAGATACGGTTAGCCTTCTAGGCTGCGAGCGCACATTCATGGCTCACGTCCAGCTTTTCATCCACCAGTACCCCCAAGTCCTTCTCAGCAGGGCTGCTCTCAAGCCCTTCATTCCCCAGCCTGGATTGATACTGGAGGTTGCCCCGACCCAGGTCCAGGACCTTGCACTTGGCCTTGTTGAACCTCATGCAGTTCACACAGGACCACTTCTCGAGCTTGTCCAAGTCCCTCTGGATGGCATCCTGTCCTTCTGGTGTGTCAATTGCACCACTCAGTTTGGTGAGGATGAGGGGTGAACGGGTTAAGTGCAGCCCTGTGGAGGACTGGAGGATACTGGCAAATGAAAAATTGGACATGAGTTTTCAACGTGTGCTCACAGCTCAGAAAGCCAGCCATGTCCTAGGTTGCATCCAAAGAAGCGTGGCCAGCAGCTCAAGCGAGGTGGTTCTCCAACTCTGCTTTTGTGAGGCTCCACCAGGAGTAATGCGTACCGCTCTGGGGTCCCCAGGATAAGAAAGATATGGGCATGTTATGATCGGTCCAGAGGAGGGCCACAAAAATGGTCAGAGGACTGGAGCACCTCTCCTATGAAGAAAGGCTAAGATAATTCGGGTTTTTCAGCCTGGCGGAGAGAACACTCTGGGAAGATCTTATTTTGTCCTTTCAGTATATAAATGGAGCTTATAAGAAAGACAGGGAGAGACTTTTTACTAGGTTTTTTAGTGATAGGACAAGAGGATGCTGTTTTAATATGAAAGAGAGTAGATATAGATTAGATATAAAAGAAGATATTTTTTACACTGAGGGTGGTGAGGCACTGGGAGAGGTTGCCTAGAGAAGTTTTGGATGCCCCCTCCCTGGAACTGTTCAAGACAAAGCTGAGTGGCGCTTTGAGCAACATGATCTAGTGGAAGATGTCCCTGGCCATGGTAAGGCAGTTGGACTGAATGACACTTCAAGATCCCTTCCAACTCAAACCATTCTCTGATTCTATGATTTAGTATGAATATACTGTTTTACAGCAACGTCATGGAATGATGTTTTTTTAAAATAGCATTTGCCATCATAACCAAGTCTGTAATACACAACAAGTGGGAGTATGTCTGTGTTGCCGCATGGAGATTTTATGCTTGCCCTAAACCAAGCAGCTTCTATACTTTCAGTAGAGAAATACTCACCTGGGTCATTGGTGTCAAATGCATCTGCTGTATAAACTGGCTTATTGAAAGCTCTATCAGTCTGTCTCTGCACTGCATCACACTAATGAGGCAATCACTGAGCTTCTAATGAATGGGATTAGTGAATGGGCAAGAATTGTTTGCTCTGGATCCCTTGTTCAAATGCAGCTCGAGGCTCTCAAAATATTTGTTTGCAATCAGCTCTCACTAACTAGATGAAAATCATTTTCATTGCTACAGGATTTGCCAAATTTGCTGATAGAGGCAGCCTGCAGTTTGTAGTGGAAACTACAATATAGGGAGCTCTATTTCAGAAGTAAACTCTCTGTATTAAGGTAAAGCAGTAGGTACCATAATTTGTAATTTTATGCCAGTACTAATCTCGATTGCAAAAAAGACTATCTGCTGCTAATTAGCTTTTGTTAATAGCAGCTTTTGAATATTTAGTATTACATACAATGATCCAGTTACGTAGATTTTGTAGGACAGATCTAGAGAAAATCCACCAGCAACTCTGACCTCAGTTTCTTCACCGAAACTAACTGTATTGATTTAAGAATCTTTACAGTTTTGACCCTGAATGACCTTAAGCATCTGCGAGGTTTCTCTGAGCATTTTCTGTGTTCAGCCTTTACTGAGGAAAGACTGTGTCCATTTTTTTGGAATGGAAGCATGTAACTGAAATCGGTGCAGATGAGAGTATACTTTAATATTTATTATTCTTTTCTAAATCTTCACAGTAACAAAAAATATGTAATATATAGAGATATCTGATTTTTTTTCTGGTGAGAAACAGTTTTGTGAAAAGATGGAACTCTTCATGAAGAATAAAAGCCATAAAATTTTGTGAAATTCTCTTCAATACTTCCTATGACATTTTAATTAAAACCATTTTTGAAATGCTTTATTTACTGGAGGAAAACTGTATTTTTAGTACACGACACATTTAAAGAAGAATTTCAATGGCATTTTCAATCATGTTTTCAACAAAAAATGTGGGTGAAAAGGAAACAAAATTCCAGCTCCTGGTTGCATTGAAACCCATGAAATGTAATCTAATGCAAAATTTGACTTTTTTCGTGAGATGCCTTCCTTGACTTTTTTTAACAGATTAAAGGTCTTTTCCTATTAAAGAAATGGTAACAATATGTCTTTATGTTTATTTGTCCTGCTCTTTCACTAGTGTCTCTTATAAATAAATGTAATGTTCTATGCATACAATGGGATCAAATAAGCATCTAATTGATGTTTGTAAATGGCACATATAATTGTGAAATTGCTTAGCTCAGATCTGGCAAAGCAAATTCTAAAGGAGCAGTGCACAGTATGAGAATCCGAGCTAGATTATTTTTAAATGTCCAAAACCAGCAACAACAAAAGAATAAAACAAAACGTGTTGACTTTTATGGCTTTAAATGAGCAGAACTGGAGATCGGGAGCATGTTAAAAACACAAACAACAAAGATAAATTAACAGCTACGTATCTTTACAGCACTCTGTATACCAAATGTGGAGGCAAAGAAATAGCATTCCCCATATACACAGGGGACACGATTAAAATCTGTAACATAAGGTAAAATATGTCTGCAGTGAAAGGGAGAAAAAACAAAAAGGAAAATTATTCACAATTATACTAAGACACAGTATAAAACTTAGCTTTTCTTTCATACAGTTAGTGTTTGTTGGCTATAGCAGTTTTAATACGACGTGATCAGTAAAGCAGACATTGACGTGGGGCCTGAATGTCAATTGCTTTGAGAATTCATTCCACTTCACAGGGTGATCACAGGCTCTGCAAAAGCAAGAATAACTGGTAAGTATTCACAGGATTCCCAGGGACTTGCTGATGTAAAGCTGTTACTCATGTAAGAGTGGTTATTCAAGAGAGTCCCAAAATGCATAGTCGAGAATTAAGTAGACATGATCTTAGAAAAGTGTATTTTCACTGGCTGCAGTCTAAGGTAATTGCGAAAGTGGAAGGGGTAGGAAGGCTGAGAGTATAGACAAAACAAATTTATAAAGAAAATACAGTGTATAGCCTGCTATAGGAAGGAAAGGAGTAGATACTATGTTCTCTTCAGTGCCAGCAGTTCCCATATGTGGAGGATGGTGCATTTAGTTTTAGAAAAACATTTTCCTGCAGAGTGGACTAAGTGTAGAAGCCAGAGTGTGACACTGATGCACATTGCAGGAGAGAATATATCTAAGAAATATTGGTTAATTTTCTGTTTTTCCATACAATGAAGCCAGCAGATGCTTTCTCTTGATAGGAAGGACTCACTATACCATGTGTTGAACTCTACAACATAAAATGTTTACACTACTTAATGCTAATGGAAATAAAGAGGCAATTTTTTAATGAAAGTGCATGTTTGTCACCAATTACTGTAAGAGAAGCCTTCTAGGACAGACATCAGCACCAAGATAGCACCTCCAAGATAGACATCAGAACTACAGACTTCTGAGGTTAGACAAATTGTATTTCTGCACTCACCACCGCACGAAACAGGCCTGTGTGTTTGCAGTAAACATCACTATGAAAAACATAAGCAGGCTTTTGTAGTGTTTGGGTTTATTCTGCCTCTACTTCCTGAGTCAATATTGCTTGTATATGCCTGCTGCATCAGAAAATCTGGTTAAATTTTGTATCAAGGGAAAGGAAAGGGATGGAAAAATAGTTTGTTATTGTTATTGAACCCATAACTCAGAACATCTTATTTTCTTTTCTTTTTTTTTTTTTTATTACAGATGAAAACATGAGAAACATTCTTGCTTTTAATTATGCTTTACTGTAGACCAACAAGGTATCAAAATAGACCAGAATCAGACACTCCCCTCCCTCCAAGCAACAAAATACAAAATGACACACATGTTGTTTTAGCCAGTTATTAAAATTGTTCATAATATGATATAATGTAGATAGTATTTTGAAACCACGTGTCCATTGTGTGCTGTGCTGCATATACAAAGCATGGAAGACAGTTCCTACCTTGAATTCACATAAACACCACAAAGAACCAATAGAAACATTGTTTAACGAGAAACGATATCCTTCTGAAGATGACATTCATCTCAGCTAATTGAAGGTGCAAGTACCATATCAGTACAATGGCTCCTGGGCTCTACGCTCCTATCACAGTAATTACAGTTCTAATCAATACAGCCAGTGGATTTTTAGGGTGGGGGTCATTTGAATAAAGTCATCAACTTCAGAATGACCTATGTTTCACTGACTGGTACTGACAAGCATTAGTTACAAAGGGATCTTCAGAATGACGGTCTCAGATGCAGAAATGTACACTGTAGACACCTAAAGTTAGCTGCACAAATTCAGTAATAAGTGTCCTTCTAATATCACAAAATGACTTGCTAGAATTAGTCTGATGAATGGAAAGGCTCTAGAAAAGGGGGTGGACACCACTAATCATATAAACTTTCCATCCACTCTGGAACCATTCTAACTTTCTTCTTCACTTAATATTTCATGATTTTTTTTGAGAGAGGAAAGGCTGTAAGTGGAGTGAAAACTACTTGAAAAGGAAGTGTCCTGGCTTCAGCTGGGATAGTGTTAATTTTCACAAGAAGCTGGTTGGGCTGACTCAAACCAGCCATTCAAATGGGATATTCTGTACCATGTGATGTCGTGCTCAGTAGTTGAGTCAAATCAGCGAATCAAATGGGATATTCTGTACCATGTGATGTCGTACTCAGTAGTTAAGTGGGGAGCTGGCTGAAGGAAGGGGATTTTGCTACTCAGGAGCAAGCTGAGCATTTGCCAGTGAGCACATTGCATACTGTATATTCTTTCTGTCAGTATTATTGTTGTTATTTTCTTCTCCCTTTGCCGTTCTGATAAACTGTTTTTATTACAACCCAGGAGTTTTGCCTTTTCATTCTGATTCTCATCCCCATCCCACCAGGGAGTGGGGAGGAGTGAGAGAGCAACTGCATGGTTCTTTGTTGATAACTGAGGCAAAATCACAACAGGAAGGAACATTTCTTTGGGTGCCAGTCAATAATATGCTCACTGCCTCTGCAAGTCACAGAATCACAGAATGGATGAGGTGGGAAGAGACCGCTGGGGATCATCTTGTCCAGATGTCAGCTCAGATCAGTCAGCTGAAACAGTGTGATAAGAGTTGTGTCCTGTGTGATAAGGGTTTTGAATAGCTCCAAGGCTGGAGACTCCACAACTTCCCTGGGCAACCTGTTTCCCTGTTTGACCACTCTTACAGTAGAAAAAGTATTTTCTTCTGTTTAAACAGATTTTCATATATTTCAGGTTATGCCCATTGCCTCTTGTACTGACAGTGGAAACCAGTGAGGAGAGCCTCGTTCCATCTTATACCCCCCATCACGTATTTATACAGGTGAACAAGATCCTCCTGAGCCTTCCCTTCCCCAGGCTGCGGTCCCACCTCTCTCATCCTCTCCTTGTACATCAGATGCTCCTGTCCCTTAATTATCTTTGTGGCCCTTTGCTGGACTCGCTTCAGTATGTCCATGTCTCTTTTGTCCTTGGGAGCCCAGCATTGGACACATCGCTCCAGATGTTTCTCACCAGCCCTGAGTTGAGAGGATCACCTCCCTTGACCTGCTTGCAACACCCTGCCTAAGCCATATGTGTTAGCATGGCAGAACAGCCAACGGGTTACATTTCTTAGCACTGTCCTCAGTGCAGTCTCATTCCTGTGAATCAATCAATGATGTGACGCCTATGCAATCAATCAGTAAATGACAAATTCAAGTCAATCACTAACAGATGCCTGCCTTAAATAAGCTGGCTGTTCTCCTTTATGATCAGTGTGTGGATGTGTGCATGTAGGCATGTGTATGCAGATACATATGTATGCTTGTGTGCGAGTGAGTGAGAGAGCTCCCACGTGAGCCCACACATGCCTTGTGTAAAGGGGAGAAAGAATGCAGTCTAATCAGGTCCTGTGGACCTTGGACAGGCTTTTTCTCTGAGGACTAGGATGAAGGGTACCGTATGTTTGACATGAAAACAAACGCTACTACCAGCACAAGCCATTACTCTTGGCAGGCTCTGCAGCTACTGGGGATTATGAATCTTGATTTGCAGGCAGGGAAATTATTCAACATTGTAAAAGCCATTTAAATTAGAAATAGATAATCTACAGACTTGGCTTTTGAGTGTAACAAGACAGATTCTCCAGACACAATCTAAATACAAGATATACTGAGCCAACAAAGCAACAGATTTATATGTTTCTGATTTAGATGAGGACAAAAATGCGTTATTTTTAGGTACTGAAAAGGAGTTTGAGTTCTGTCATACTTTTAGGTTTTGATTAAAGAGAGTTTTTACTATTTGCTCCAGTAATATGTTGAATTTAGCAATTCTAGTCATGGACTATACAGTCTGGTGTTAGCTACTATACAAATAGAGAACTAAATTACAATCCTCAGGAAAAAAAAAATATGTTGGGGTAGATCTTTGGGTTTTTTTATATCTGGGCAACTTTACCATCCATATTTCAGTACGTTATTTCTATTACCTTCATAGTCAATGAAAGGAAACAGGCATACTTGTCTTGATTTTTTTTCATGCAAAATGAGAGAGGGTAAGAAAGGAAGGGGTAAATTACAAAAGACCCTGATGTTATCAGACTGCCAAGATTACTCTCCCATGCAGGCTAACAGACCTCTTTACTGTGAACTGTAAAAACAAAGAGCTGCTCCAATTTTGTGGCAGCTCTAAGTTGCAATAGAGACTCAAGCTATGGATCCATCCTACAGCCCTCCTCGGCTTCAGAGAAGCAACTTTCACCCCTTTGAGGTTTACAGTGTACACTCTGCTCATTTATTTAGTCGAGCCTGTTATGCCTGTGAATGAAAGAGCCAGTCTCAGGGGAAGATAAATTCTCCAGAACAATAAACCAATTTGATCCTACCTGCAGTTGTTTCAAATCAAATGAGATTTGTCTTTCCTCTAAGTAAATGTGATGACACACATCACACTGTGTAAATTCTGAAGATACAAGTTTTAACTTTCACAAATTTATATAGAGTTAAGGCTTTTTCATAGACATTAACCTCATTGAACTTCTGTGTTGGAGAAGGCTCATCCACACAAATTGTAGTCCATTATTAATAGCAGTTGACCATTATATATGCAGAGACTTTTGGCTAGTTAAATGATTTCTTGAAAGTGTCAAACAATGACATTAATTACAAGCTGACTGAGATGACTAAAGCAGGCTTAGGAAATTATCAGGTGGAAGTCTGCATTGCTGAAAGAGGAGAGCTGATCCAAAGCTCACCAAAGTCAGTGCAAACACTCTCACTGACTTTATCTAGCTTTGCATCAGGCCTGTATGAAAGTTCTTACAGTTGCTCTGCAAAGCCATAATATGCAAACCCACACTGTTGAAGTAAGTCTGATGAATTATCCAAAGGATGGAGAATATAGGACAGAATGAACAGATGGGTTTTGATACTGAGTGCTGAAAACATGGACATGGACACAGCTCTTCAGAACTACTCATAGCAACCTTCTCAGCATGTCAAACTTACACAAGGAGTGAGCAAATGCTAGAGCCGGACCCTTAGCACAAGTATCCTGAGCTGCAGCCCATAGAAAGGAAATGTCAGGTCTTTGTCTCAATGTTGCCATTTTTATTTAATTCAGGACTTTTTTTTGTTTTTTTAGGTGTTTTTTTTAAGCATTGTTCCAGTTCATAATCTGTTTGCAAGGCCCAAATCTCTTTTGATGTTATCAGACTGAATCCCTCACATATGCAAATCTACACTGATTAAGCCCAAGTCCTGTCACAATATATTTTATTTCTGCTTTCTCCTGAAACTGTTGTATACTCTATGCCAGTTTCAGACGTAAATTGGAACATAGCTTCCACATGTGAGAGAGCAGAAATCCTGCAACAGCATCTCGTTCATAACAGAGAACCTAAACTCATCCACAAAGCTGCTAGTGGAGATAGCATCTTGTAACATGAGGATCTAAGTTTTCTGTACATGAAAACCGTAAAGGAAGTGTTGAAGGGAGAGTAGGAAATCTCTGGTTGTTTACATTTTTCTGCCTCTAGTTACTTGCAGTTGCTAGTATTCTTTTTTTCCTGAGATACCAGAGAACGGAGATAAGTGTGCAGAGCGTGGTAGTTCTGAGAGATATAGAAATCTCTCAGATTTTCCCAGCATGGTAGGTATGCTTTGTTCAAGAGATCACCAGCTTTGGGCATCAACATCAAATTTACCCCTAGATAACCTTCCTCTGCAGCTGGGATACAACACATGACTTAACTCATCTTAAGTGAATTTCTTCCACGTGTGATGGTGGTGAATGGTCTCCGAGGACCAATGTCTTCTTTTTCTAATCACCTTGATGATAGTTTCAACCTGGCCCTGATATAATTACATGATTATGTAAATAATTTCATAATGATGCATTTTCAGGATAGAAAATAAAAAGACAAGAAAAAGAAAAACAGAAGTCATAATACTAGAAAATCTGTGGTGTTCCTGGCTCTTTGAAGCTGAAGCTAATCAGACACCAGATTAGTCTGAGAATTGTATTACTGACATTGTGAACCTTCTAGACCTAAATCTTCATCTGGGCCTTTATTTAAAGGTGCTATATGATGATGAGATTTTGCCTTCAGCAAAGCCAATTTTTTCATCAAAGTTATTCTTTTTAAATAGTTCTTCCCATTAATTTTCAGGAAAGTAAATGATATCCACTTTTCATTAGAGAAATCTTAGACATTTCTATAGTGCACAACTGCCCACAGCAGAAAAGCTGCTGTTCTACTCAGTGACATTGGCCATTTGAGCTTATACTGGAATTTTAACAACAGCTTCTTAATACAGGACAGACCTAATAACCCAAGAGTTGTCTGACAGAAAAAAATAAGATAGCAGGGTGATGGTGTATTCCATGCAATGTTGCTTCATGTTCACTTACTCATTTATTTCTCCTGTGCATTCTCATAACTGCATCAATGGGGCCCAGCAACCAGCTTTGATTCAACTTCACTGAGATAATTTCTTTTTCAGTTTATAAATATGCCCTAGCAGACGTCCTGATCCTTTCGAATTTTAGAGAACTTCTGGCCCTGACATCAGTGGCTTCTTTTTGGCAGCTGCAGATCGTTGGTAATATAGTAGTTTCAGAGGAAAATATTCATACAAACACATGGGAATCTTTCAGGGACTACCAGAAGTCTAAGAAAAAGGTGTATCTTATGGATAGTATGAGTTGATCCTAAAGTAAAATTAAGTCAAGAAATGAGATGATACTGGGAACAAACACAAACAAAAACAAAACAAAATATATCTCCAAACCCAACAATGACAACAATGATAAATCCCAAGCCCATACTACAGGCACTGTTTGATGGTCTGAAAAAGATCCTGTCTCTGTAAGCCAGCTCCTTGGGATTCATTACACTAAAAGACATCCCAACCATTTCCATCTTCATGCTAGAAGGTTGATATGTGCTGAACAGGAATTTACCCCCATGCATTTCTATGACTGAGCTGTAAATATTTATCGTAGCAAAGCATTCCCTATCAGTGTCACAGTACATGGCAAAGATTTTAAGAAACATGCAACTGATAAGGTCATGTAGACCTATAAAAAAGATCTGTAGCAGTGTCAGAATCTGCACCTAGGAGCCAAAACTGAAGAGTATGACAAAATTATGGCAAGAAATATAATAAGTGATATCACATTTCAGAACTGAATATTATTAGCTGAACTTTGGGGATCATGAGATAATCAATTTCACAAAGGTGTAACGTCCAGGGCCTGGGAGGTGACACATAATGAATGAGAAGGGAAGAAGGGAAGGGGAAGCAGTAATTTTGCCCAGCCTCTTAAAAAACAAATGCCCCTACAGAAATAGCAAGACTATGTGTATAAAGATTTTTAAATTAGCTGATGTTGAATATGTGCAACATCAGATAATGACATTGCAAGTTCAACTCTGATTAAATGGCAAGTGAATAGCAAATCTCAGCAGCATTGTCTTATCACATTAAAACAAGGGGAAAATCTCCTATTTATGAATGAACTGACCTAATTTTTTGCCTCATGACACACTTTACATGGCAGAGCTGCGTATGCTTGAAAAGTCATTACACAGTTCTGTAACTTGGCAGTGTTTAATCCAAGAGACAGATCCTTTTCAACCTCCAGTAACTTATTTGAGTCCTACAGTTGACATAAGCCCTGAATGCATTTTTTGAGGTTGTGTCAAGTGTAAAACTTGGGTTCTGACAAGTTCTTCCAGTAAGTTCTGTTAGGGCTTCCCAGGAGCTACCTGAAGCACAAACTTACAAGCTAATGTAATTCACCAAAGACTCACTGACATTTTGCTAGTTTTCTGCAGGTGCTTCACCACACCATCTGAGTTATCTCCATGTGTGTTGCTCCAGCCCAGGGACCACCAAGACACCCACAGAGTGCTATGGTAATGCACTGGTGAAAAGGTTAAAATGGTGAAAAGGTAGGAAAAATAAAGATGTGTCCAAAGCTGACATACGGAAATAAGTAAAAAAGCAATTCCAAGGTGAGTTTAAAGGAAGAACTCCTTCATGCCTGTACTAAAGCAAGACAGGAGAGAGAAGGAACCAAAACCACTTAAAAATAAGGCCTTGCTTCTTCTCAAGGTCAAAACTCACAGAAGATTCTTCCTCCATAAAAGTGCATTCTCATTTTCTCTTCATATTATCTTTCTTGTAGAAGCATTGTCATAGTACTTCTCCAAAAAACATCCCTGTCATTTGGGATTTTCTTCATAACATTCCAATAATAAACTAAAGAAAATTCTCTGGAATCATCTTCTTCAGAAGAATGAAAAGTGGAAGAGCAAGGCTTAAGTGTTACGACTTCATTTTGTTGCCTTGAAAAAAAGGTTAAAATTGCCAGAAACGCGTGACCTAAATCTAAGTGACACTAAACAGATGGCACTGAAGGACCAAGAAAATAGAATCATAAAGTCATAGAATCCTAGAATGCTTCAATCTTTCTCGATCCATGAGTTCACTTTGCACTTTAAACTTCATTAATTTGCTCAGCTACAATTTTAATTGCATCTATAACTTTATTTTTAAAAAAAAATCTGGAGAGCTTTGGGAGTGGAGGCATTGTTAGGTTAATAGTGAGAAATCCTGTTTCTCATGAGGAGGATCAAAAGAACAACATTGCACAGAGATGCTAGATTTACCGATGTTTCAGGACAGGGTGTTTCTTCCTTTTGCCACTTGGAACAAAGATGTGAATGGTTTTGTTCACCCTTTTGCAAATGGTATGGTTTTCAGGCAAAAGCTGCTAGCAGAGAACAGAGGGACAAGGCTCCCATTACACTTCTTCAATCAGACTTCTACAGTAATGGAGGCAATTTGAAGATGTTATCTTGAAAGATAGAGTCACTACCACTTACATGGCCTATTTTCCTTCCTCTTACCTCAATGTCAGAGTGCTCCAAGGCAATCTGAACGTTCATCTTTTTCTTTTTTTTTTAACATCCTTTAACTCCTGTGTCCTCAGGTGCAAGTTAACATTTGAGCCAGACAGCACACACCTCCATTCCCCAAACTTCATGGACAAGTGACAAGAGTCTCTCTTGCCTTGAAACAGGCCACATCTCTTTTGGTCTGTGCAGTCACTGCCTGTCCTTCCCTAGAAAGACAGGGCTCCCAGACTTGCATTTGGCAATTCCTGTTGTGTGGAGGGAGGAAGGAGAGAGAAAACCAACTTTGTGAATATGCTAGATTATTCTGGGAAGCACTCAGGACTACACCAAAATGAGAGACATAAAACACTGGCCAGATAAGACATTATGTGCTGGAGACTAAAAGAGATTAGATAGCAGACCTGACAAATCATCAGTTTGCACCAATGTGTTGAATCTCATGTTCCTTTTGGAACATGCAGAATTACTGGCATTTGACTTTCAGCTTGGATTAACTACCAGGAAGAAAAATGCTGACTGAGATTAAAATATGTCTGGTTGCACGAAAAGACAATTTCAAGGAGATGGATGCTTAAGTACTAGAGTATGTAGCCCATACTGCCTAGCCTGCGAATCACTCAGTACCCACTCAGCATATCATTATTATTTCATCATCCCTGAGAATCTGTCAAGAGCCATGGGGAAGTACCAGGCTTTCACCTTGCATTTAACACAGAACAAGCAAAGCAGGTCTGTAAAAGGCGACAGAAACCCTTAAATTCTCATTCATGTGTTAGTGGAAATAGAGCTGATAAACCCTAAAAAAGCCCACAGCAGACACACAACATGGTTAGCATTAAACTCGAGCTATTTCAGCTAAGGGAGCAGGAACTGTGTGCTCTGAGTTTTGCTTACAGGGAACCAGTGGAAGTAAAACATGGTTTGCACAGAACTGGAGAAAATAAGAGTTGAAAACTCACCTGCCAGGAAAGAAAAACACAGGGAGACTATTAACATTACATAGCAGTGTTGCTGTTTTACACATTAATGGATATATCAGTGCAGAAGCCCTGCATATTTAAATGCAATAAATTGCATTTAATCTACCTCAGATTTTTTTAAGACTGTTTAACTATGAAGGGAACAGAAATTATTTTAGTCAATGAGGACAGAGATGTAATGGATAAAACTCCTAGTACTAGAATTAGAACTGCGACTTGTAATGTTTTCATTAAGAACAGTACTGGAAATAAATTGCTGCACAGAGAACTAATTAATACCACAACTAATAAATTCAATAGATTTAAACACAATGCATTTTTTGAATCCATCTGAACACTAGCTGTTATTAACTCTGAGTAATACTATTTTTACATAAAAATGCTGGTGATATTCACAGAATTGGTGCCAGGGCTGAAACACTGAATGGAAATATGCTTCCCATGGTTGCTTCACTTACACTCTAGCAATAAGTACCAGATTAAGGCCAAAATCAATTCAATCAGAAAGGAGGTATTTTAGTAGACACCAGGAAGACTAAAGCAGTTGGTGCTTGCATCAGAGCAAAGGTTTGTGGCAGGAGAACTCAGGGCTGCCAGGGAATTTGCAGATGACACCAAGCTGAGTGGTGCAGCTGACACACCAGAAGGACGGAATGCCATCCAGAGGGACCTGGACAAGCTCAAGAAGTGGGCCTGTGTGAACCTCATGAGGTTCAACAAGGCCAAGTGCAAGGTCCTGCATCTGGGTCAAGGCAACCCCCACTATCAGTACAGGCTGGGGGATGAAGAGCTTGACAGCTGCTCTGCCGAGAAGGACTTGGGGGTACTGGTGGATGAAAAACTAGACATGAGCCATGAATGTGCGCTTACAGCCTAGAAAGCCAACTGTATCCTGGGCTGCATCAAGAGAAGCGTGGCCAGCAGGTTGAGGGAGGGAATTCTGCCCATCTGCTCTGCTCTGGTGAGACCTCCCCTGGAGTACTGCGTCCAGCTCTGGAGTCCCCAGCACAAGAAGGACATGGAGCTGAGAGAGTTGGGGCTGTTCAGCCTGGAGAAGAGAAGGCTGTGGAGAGACCTTATAGCAGCCTTTTAGTACGTCAAGGAGTCCTATAGGAAAGATGGGGAAAATCTTTTCAGCAGGGCTTGTTGCAATAGGACAAGGAGTAATGGTTTTAAACTAAGGGAGGGTAGGTTTGGACCTGATATAAGGAAGAAATTTTTTTGCGAAGGGTGGTGAAGTACTGGAACAGAGAAATAGTAGAGACCCCATCCCTGGAAACATTCAAGGTCAGGTTGGAGGGAGCTCTGAGCAAGCTGATCTATTTGAAGATATCCTTGCTCACTGCAGGGGGTTTGGGCTAGATGATGTCTAAAGGTCCCTTCCAACCCAAAGCATTCTATGATACTATGAATTCACTCTGATATTTATAGATAACTGTGATAAGCCTTTCAGACACCTCCTTGTTTGCTACTCTGTTGGCCATAGATGTAAATAAACAAATAAATGAGGGTAAGGCTGAGATGACTTTTCCTTTGACCTCTCCCACCTTCCTTCTTGTGTAAGGTGATGAAATATCCCATCTATTGCACATTTGTCCCTTCTTCTACTGCCCCAGACAAGTAAATATTAAGCATTACACATGAGACTCTTTTCATCCAAATGCGAGTGCTCCAGATCAACACAAGTCACCCTCATTTCCCTTCAGAGAGCAGAGAGATACAAGCGGTTCTGGAAGACAGTCTAGCTCACCTTTAGCTAATCAGTTCAACTGCTCAGAAAAATTGCCATTTAACTTGTCACGGGAGGGGATTCAGCCCCTCTGTTTCACTCTCATGAGACCCCACTCTGGAGCACTCAGCACAGGAAAGACATGGAGCTGTTGGAACAGGTCCAGATGACGGCCACAAAAATGATCCGATGGCTGGAACATCTCTCCTGTGAGGAAGGGCTGAGAAAGTTGGGGCTGTTCAGCCTGAAGAAGAGAAGGCTGCAGGGAGACCTTATAGCAGCCTTCCAGTACCTGAAGGGGGCTTGGGTACAATCTTTTTAGCAGGGCCTGTTGCAACAGGACAAGAGGTAATGGTTTTAAACTAAAAAAAGGGTGGATTTAGACTGGATATAAGGAAGAAATTTTTTTACAGTGAGGGTGGTGAAATACTGGAGCGCGGTGCCCAGATAGGTGGTAGATGCCCCATCCCTGGAAACATTCCAGTTCAGGTCGGATGGGGCTCTGAGAGACCTGGTCTAGTTGAAGATGTCCGTGCTCACTGCAAGGGGGTTTGGACTAGATGATCTTTAAAGGTCCATTACAACTCAAGCCTTTCTATGATTCTGAGATTCTATATCTTTGTCTACACATAAGCCCAAAAGGGAGCATCGGGTGACTAGTCCAGGCTTATCTGTCTAAACTGCACTGAAATTAATTCCACCCTGCTTATTTTATATTTTATATCTGAAATTAATATATTTGTATTATCTTATTCTGTTCACAAGTTGGAATGGTTTACCTTGTGTATTTTCTCTGTAAATAAATCTTCAGTGACAAGACAGCCTAGTGTTGCAACGACTAGTATAAGGAGAAAAGCCTATCCTCATAAAAATGTGCCCTGGAAGCGATAACGTCTGCTTTTTCTTTTTCTGTT
>Ga0065711_1038956_pt1 | contig 18255 bp, 4 predicted proteins | sample Hoacrofraction12_FD_59098 | JGI IMG/M metagenome (GOLD analysis project Ga0065711, IMG submission 59098) | Hoatzin crop microbial communities from Cojedes, Venezuela - Epithelial fraction 12 v2 (version 2) | ecosystem: Host-associated > Birds > Digestive system > Esophagus > Crop | place... | reverse complement strand
GGGTTGCCCAGAGAAGCTGTGGCTGCCCCCTCCCTGGCAGTGTTCAAGGCCAGGTTGGATGGAGCTCTGAGCACCCTGGGCTGGTGGAAGATGTCCCTGCTCATGGCAGGGGGCTGGAACCAGATGATCTTTAAGGTCCTCTCCAACTCAAACCATTGTATGAGTCTATGAAAAAATACAGTATATTCCGTCCTAAAATGAAAAAGCAGTGCCAATATAGAAATACTGAGTTAGTGACCCATTTTCATGGAAAAAAAATATTACTTCTGCATTTTTGTAGTACAGTCTGCTATTCATGAAATTCTAATTGAGCAGGTTAGAAATCCAGAAAATTGAAGTGCTCCACACCAAAACTTCATCTCATCAGTTCAGTTTTATACACAAGCCTATACGGCATACTGACCCATCTTGTGATTGGTGTACTACTAAAATTATAGTACCTTCCTTCACTCACAGATAGTTAACAAAATTAACTGACAGAGTTGTGTAATCACAGAGAAATACACACCCACTGTGCAGCGCAGCTGAAGCTCACCACCCTTCAAAAAAAAAGTGGCAAAAATAAAAGATATCTTGCTTCAAGTCTAACCTAAGCATATTACAGAGCTATTATGAATACATGTCTGGAGAGCTCACAGCACTTAACATATCCAATTACTTTCTCAAGTAGCAGGTGACTCTGCTTTCTAATGGTTAACAAGAGGACAAAAATTCTCCAATATCTCAAACTGCAGCAACCACTAACTGCATGATTTTGAATAATCACATTATCTCTAACCTAATTTACCAGTTTGGATACATTTTACCATATGCATTCACAGATGGAAATAACACTTACCTTCCTGAGTGCTGAAATGTTTAATTCATCAGTATTTAAACTCCTTCAGAGGCTTAAGCATTAGAAGCTGTACAAACGTGACTACATACCAAAGAGCCTTTTATTTTGCAGCAGCAGCGCTGTTTGCAAGCTCCTCAGATAGTTTCTGCTTGTCATGCGTTGGTCGGTTTCACAAAACAGCTTTGGTGTGTGGGAACTAGATAGAAATCAGAGGAAACTAAAACAGGAGCTCTGCTCCAGGCGCACACCAGACACACCCCCGTCCCTAATGGAGAAATAAAGAAGTGAATCGAGTATTACTCCTTCGGATAGCATCAAACCACACGTGCAGGGGAATGTTTGGTTCAATAGACCAGAAGAAATCTCATCAAGAGTTAAACAGCCAATACACAGCATATATGAAGGGGTCCCACCATCAACTACTGTCTATCTACACTCAGGTCTTGCTGCACCAAATAACCTGCTAACGAGTTCAGCCTGTGAGGTACAGATGTACTTTTTCCAGATCAGTCTTCAAAGACTGTCTAGCATTCAGCAGTTCAAAGAAACATTAACAACTGTATTAAGTATAAGAAGCTGAATTAATGATTTCTTTTACAAGTTCCCAGTCATTCAGATTAAAGAAGTCTGACATGAAACACTATAAACAGTTAATTAACAAAAAAGTGACACTAAATATGAACAAATGACAATTCTCACACAGTTGAAAGAGACAAACCTCAGACCTCTTACAGGCATACTGATTTGAGCTGATTCAGCCAAATGGACAGAAAGAGAGGAATAATTTCTGAATAAGTACACACTGAATTGATTCTGCTTTGAGAAAACACAGCATGCAGTTTTAGAAGGCTGGTCTTGAACGCCTTCCCAGCTTCAGCAAAATAAAGTAAAAGTTTTTCCTGGATAGAAATTATAACTTGGAACCTTCTTTAAATGGCAAACATTGGATTTTGAATCTTATTTCTAAGAGGATGAGGGAGAGAGAACCCAACAGCAGTATAACCAAATTTGTTAAACTGCTACATGTTAAGTGCAAAGCCCAATTTTAAAGTCAAATTGTACACCTATTTAGTGACTTTAAACAAAAAAGCTCAAAAAAAGATGTATTTTATAATAGTAATTCGAAAGTACAGCATTTCCAACTACAATGGCTTATAAAGGATTAATAGTGGAACTACTAGTAGGATCTCACTAGCATGTTACAGAACTGCAAAAAGTATTACAAATCATAACCTGAGCACACACAGTAGTACCCACACTTCAATTGTTTGGTCAAATATGTGCATAGAGCTGCTCATGAATCACGGCCAAGGCATAAAACTTTTCGTACTATCAAAACCATCGGCTAGTTCAAATCAAAAATTAACCCAGTGTTAAGAAAAGTTTGGAAAAGTTTCATTTTATTGCAAGGTGCTTTTTTGGGTTCCATTCCTACCCCCCCAAAGACAAATTACTGCAGATAATTCCATTCTTTAGAACCTCCCAGACACGGTAAAGTGGATCAGGAGGTCCAAACACCCCCTGTAAAAAGGATCAGAAAATGGCCGAGTTTTTGATTTTTCTTCACCCATAAAAAAATGCTGTTGATTGCACATATATAGCACGTTATTTACCTTCTCATATGAAAGTATACCTATGCTTCCTTAGAAAGGTCCCTCCTTTGAGTAACGAGGCTCACAGATCTATTAAAATAGTTACACATTAACAGGCTCACAACCATATGGCCAAACCTGACCCATCAGACACTGTCTGAAGGAGAAAGCCTTAAAACTTGTCCTCCAAATCAAAGCTTCCATAGACAGAATAATTTGGCTTTATTCAGCTGATATACAGGCTGATGTAGACTGGGAAATTCCTCTACCTTCAAAAAAAGCACATCTATGGTTGTAGGCCTTTTGTACAGTCACTCTGGATAAACTGTTAATCTCCACAAGCAACTACATCTGCTAAAATTAACAGATGCACACACAAAAGGAAGGTTTCAGAAAAGTATATATATTGGTTCTATATTTATTATGCTAATATAAAACACAGAAAGATTGCCATACTTGGTCAGATCAAAGAATTATCTAGATTTTTACCTCTGTCCTCTCCCAAAGTTCTTCTCTCCTTCCTCATGAGGATTACTGAGCAGCATAATCAGAAAAACACTGAAATTTTGGTGTTTAACTATGCTCTACCTAGTAAACACAACACTGTCATTTATACTCCTAAACCAAACAGATGAATGACGAATTATTGCACAATCCAATTCTCCATATTCATCCAACTAAGGGAAGTAGGGAGGAAAATAAGTCTCCAGCACAGGGCACGGCACTTCCTAACAACCTAATGAAAAGCCTTAACTATGCCTGTTCTTTCTGCCCATTTACTTTTTCTAGGATTATCCTGGGATTCATCATTTCCCCTAGTAGCACTAATCCTCAGCCTAAAGCTTTTAGCATCCTCTCCATAGATGTACTTCTTTCATCCAGCAAAGAAATATGGAAACATCTTGCCACAGAAGCCAAAAAACACTTTCAGGAACTCCATATGCACATTTTCAGTTGATGCAAAATACAAACCAATATTTAAGTCTTACTGTGAACTGAGGGACCTCTTCAGATCAGATAAACAACTATGTCCCATAAAACTTCCATGAAACAAACCCTAACCTAAAAAGAGAGGAGCAAATCTTACCCTACATGCTCCTTCACTCTTTTTAAGTCTCCAATGCAAGTAAGACCACCTTTTTCTCATGTGGAAGAGAAAAAATTCTCAGCTGCTTTCAATTTGTGTGCATGAGCTGCACCTTTCAGTTCCTAAAAAGCAGAAAATCTAATTCCATTTTGTAGCACACTGGTAACACACCACATAGAAACCTCCAATCATAGTAGCTTGCTCCACTGAAAGGATCTTGCCTAGGTTGCAGAAGAATGACCACTCTTAAAGACAATGTCTTTCTCATCAATCAATCTACTGCTTCTTTAGATCAGATCCAAGGCATGAACTGACTACAGAGGATTAGCATATTCTACAGTAAACCTTTACTTTCCAAGCAGGTTTATGTTTCACAGCTGTGTTGCTTTTGACATTTATAACATTTCTAGTCAGAGCTTAAAAGCTTTAGTATGATGCCCTGAATCCTTTAGCAAATCAAACGTGTAGTATTACATGTTTCCACCTCTCAAAAGAGACACAGCCATAAGAATAAGCCTTGTGGAGGCTTACAGCTGTGAGACCAGATGCCGGAACAGGCTGTGTGGGTACCTTGCCTCCCTAATGAAGAAAGCTCTAGTTATCTCAAGTTACTTCTGTTGCTTCACGGTTTGTTTCTGTTCATCTGAGAACTGATATCCACTTATAATGTGGAAAGTCTAAGCAATTATGCCAATAGTAAAAAAACCCGTTTGTTTTCTGACAGGAAGACAGGAGGTCTGCTATAGGACACACCACCGTCTTCAGTGGCAGGACTTCTTTCTGGTCCAAAAGAACTGAAGTCAGTGAGTTCACTCAAATAGGTGAAGCCTGAGATGAGCATTCTTGCACTTACAGGTCCTCAAAGACAACATACTACAACACAAATGTATGTTTGTATAGCTTTTCCCTCCCCTCAGTCAAAAGTACATATTTGTCATTTGAGACATGATTCCACTAAAAACCAGACCACTACTCCGACAATTTCATGACTCCTGTAAAGGAAAAAGGTGTGTAAGCCTCATTACCCTGCATTAAAACAGATAGGCATTGCATATATATTTCTTTAATGTCAAGAGCAATCAGCTACTATGGAAGACCCAGATCCTGTACAAAGTACCCGAAGAAAAAAAGATTTTCATCTCTGAATGGTGGTAGCTCATGTGCTGACTTATTTTAATCTCAGAAACAAGCGACAAAAACTATCAGAAGAAATGCATGGTCCTCTATTCTTTGGAATCCACACCAACATATAATTAGAAGACCGTCCGTTCTCAAAATTTAACAGCCCAAGGTAGCTACCACCTGATCATCTGACAAGAAGGATCAAAAATCCCTAAACGTCACGTCAAGCCTGCTTTCTCATGTAGTAGGCCTGCATCTGTGAAACGCTTAGCTGGCAAAGGAGTATTTAGTGGAGTGCCTACTCATTGACAGTGCTGCTGGTGAGAACATCATGATGATGTAGTATGCATTGGCCAGGGAAAAAAGCGCAACCAGACTTCGCTCCGATACAGATACCAGCGAGGCTTAGTTAATTCCAGACTACCATTTCTCACTTGCTTGCTTTTCCCAACCTAGGCTGTCCACCGTTTCTCTCCCCAGTCCACCGGAGCACGGATGTGAAGGGGGAGGCAAAAGAGGGGAAGAAGCAGGAAAGCTTCTGTAGAAGCAGAACTGCATAGCAACACACTACAGAACCTGATAACAGCGCAGATACATCACACAGCAACAGGCATTCAACAAAGCACCTTTTCAAAAAGTAGAATTTATTCTCCACCTCTCTGTGACATTTGCAGAGCACTGAAAAACATCTTTTTATTCGACAGCTCATCTCCATCCCTTTCTCCCTCCCTCAATAAAATGTGTATTTTCACTGTGTTACGCATGAGATTAGAAAAGCCATCACCCCTATTGCCTGGTCTTATTTTGTGTGCTTGCAGTGAACTGCCCAAGATTGTTAGGAAACTACGTACTGCCTTTAAATTCCTCTTGATGTTGTGGATTCAAATTCTGAAAGAATTTAGCTGCCTCAAACACCTGCTCGCTCTTGCTGGCTTATAGTATTTATCTTCCAAAATAAAGACAACAATCTTTACATTTTAAAAGTAATCCATACAGGAACCACAGGCCGCATAGAGCAGCGAGGACTAAATCATTTTTATTTCTGTTTCAAGGGGATCCTGGACCCCTTTGTGGGCAAAAGGACACACTTCAGTCATTTAAATCACAGGAGGAAAAAGTAGTAGTACATAAATAAAATTAAAAACGTGTACATAACTGAATAAACACTTTAAATGCAACAGCCATCAAAATCTTACATTTACTGATGACAGTGCATTACTTAGCATTCCAGTTTACAAACGAAGTTGCTAAAATTAAACTGAAGAAGCCAGTCACATGGTATTTATTCCTGTAACTGTTCTACGCAAGTTTAACTCCTCTGGTTTCTAATGCAGTCATCACTGGAAGCACTCTTCGTGGTGTTCTCTGCCAGTATTTTGGCATCTGACCGTGCTCGTTTCAATGAGCACACATGCAATAAGACGACTATTTCAAGCTTTTGGGGGTTATTTTTTTTGTTTGTTTTCGTTGGGTTTTTTGGGGGGCCAGGGAAGGAGTCGGTGTGCTGTTTTGGGGGTTTTTGGGGGTTTATTTTTTTAAATAATCCAGTCTCTTCCTAGGATGAACCTACAAGAAGACTTTCTTAATGAAGGTCAATTGACAAAAATTCACATTATCATGAGGTCTCTTCAAATACTGATCTAGATGTTAATAATGAATCCTTTGATGGAATCTTTCTTTTCTTTACGGTTTAAATGTAAAAATTGACTCTGCAATGGCAAAATATGATATATATTGGTATGCCCCAATTTCTCCCAATCAGTACAAAAGTTTTTGGTGTTTAGTTCAAGGCCATAAATAGAAAAAAAAAAGTATAGTTCCCTCAGGATAAATAAAGGAAAACATACTATTTAATATTCTTTGGAAGCAAAAGTGACTGCAGGAAACACAATACAACAGGGCATGACTGAGTTACAACAGTAAAATGAACGATTACTAAATCAAGTGGGGTTTTTTACAATTCACTACTACCTTTAGGTTAGAACAGAACTTTACAAAAACTGATCGTTGCTAGCTGCTTCTCAAGGCTGCCAATATAACCAAAAACACAGTTTCTGCTTCCCAGTCCAGGCACTATTACTGCAAGCACTAAGTAAATCACATAGCTATAACAACTGGTATCAACACAGAAGGAAACGGACTTTGTGCTTGAATTTTTTCAGCTACAAAAGGTGACTCTGGTCTTTCCAAGAGGACCCAATATAAATCTGAAAATCCCACATTAAAATATAGTTGTCTAGACCTTACGGGTTACAAAACTAAGTTTAGCTGAAAAGACTTTCTTTTCCAGGTCTAGCAATTGTTATCTTCAGATAAAAAATAGAGATACAATTATGATCTGCTACATTTAGTGGATGCAGTCATTTTTCCCTCTGTTCATCAGATTATGCCAAAAAATGCACACAAAAGCTACAAAGCATTATCCACACAGGCAAGAAACACCAGCGTAATCCCAAATAGCTATGCTTACCTGCTGACAAGCCATGTAATCTGATTTCTGTCGAGGAGCTCAAATCACCACAAATCACTATTGCCAGAAACGCTGGTATTTTATTGTGTTCACTAAACACACGTGCCTATACAAAAATAAATTCAAAGGAATTGTATAGTGGACTATCTAGAGCGCTACCAAGTTTCTTCTCTTTTTCCCCTCCTGCCAGCGGCGGCTAAAGTGGCATTTCCAAATGTTTCTTTCTTCAATTACTAATTCATATAGCTGGCATGACTGTTTTTGATAAGTTATCCAACACCGCAATCACTTTCAGAGTACAGAAATGTCTCCGCTAAACTATTTTGGTCTCTAGCTCTTATCTCAGAATATACATACATATATATTTATGCTAAACACAAAAGTTTCTCTGCCTTCAGTGTTATACAGACTGTCAACAGGATCTTAGGTCCCTACTTCGCTGAAAAAAACAACCCTCTTTCCAACTAACAGTTTAGTGATGGCAGCCCACTCTGTTGTATCATCTTCAAGTCTGTGAGGCTTTCTAATACCACCAAATGAAAACAGTTTTTAAAAAAAAAAAAAAGAGCTCTATTTCAGTTTTTTGCCTTGGAGGCATACACAAAGACTGGCATACGTATTATTAGTACAACTTCAATCCTTTTTCCATCCACTGGCAGTTCCATCAAAAGTGCTCCTCTCCTTTCTACTTCAATCAATACCACGCAGAGTAAGACAGACATATGAGAACACTGAATTTGGTATTAGAAAGCTATAATATCAGTACAAGACTGCTGTTAAAATGAACTATAATGTAGGAGCAGCTCTGTGCTATTGCTATCACCTATTATTGTTCAACTGTTCACTGAGTGACTAAAAGGAAGCCTGTTCCAAACCAGAGCCTCACACAGTTTCAAGCCACCTTGTTTATATTTTGAAAAGTAAGAATACTTACGGGAAAAAGTAACTCGGACACCAGAATTAGGATAATGCTGCAAGAGACAATGGCTTCTAGAGAAATACAGTAACACATACAAGTCTTTTCAGGATTATACACACTGAATGATGGAATAACACACTGCAGTCATAGTTAGGAGTGTAATGTCTGAACAGTCTCAATACATACTGGACAAAGAATTACAGCAGAAAGAGTCTGCTGTTTAAAGTTCTGCAGAATTTAAAGTAACCCCTCCCCCAGTTTAATAGCAAAAAGCACAGTTAAACTACTAAGTTCAACAGTACCACTGATGCCACCCGTTTTATTACAAGCTGCTTTCCAGTTGGTAGTATTCCCCTTGTATGTTTAATGCATCAAATAGAGACCAGCCGTTCAGCCTATGCTACAGCTCAAAGCAACTCAAGATATTAGATTCTACCTCCATAGGAAACAAGGGAGAAAAGGAGCATTGGGGAGCCTAAATAAGCACAAAAAGCCCAATATTGTTTCCTTATAGAATTACAAAAAGACAGAAGACAGAAGGCTTGTCTTTTGGGTGACATGACCATTTCTGAAGTCACTACAAAGTGCTGCAGCTTGATGTCTCAGATATCAAGCATTTTTGAGGAGATAGTTTTGAGTTATCCTAAAAGAGAATTAAGTTCAAACTTTGTGCTGCAACTGGTGAAGGACAGAGGGAACCTTAAAGCTGGCAACATTCTAGCAAGCCAACAAACATCTGCAATTGAAATAATTACTTAAGTGTAATGCTGTGGGATACAGATAATGCCTTTCAGCAATGACTATGGAACCACATATTGCGCAATTAAACATTCATAATGGGATAAAGTTTGGCTTTCTATCAACTAATAACCAGCACAGGAATGGTACTAGTATTAGAATGACACAGTACAAAGACAAATCAAAACTTTTTTTTTAATATAAAAAACACCAAAATTAAATAAATGTTGAAGTGTGAATTAATCAGAATTAATTTTCAGAGGAAGAATGGACTCGTTAGAAGCTCAGCCAGTCTCACAACAGCAGCACCCAGCGCGTTTAAGACACTAACATATGGCCAACTATATTTTAAAAAAGTGAGATGCTCCTTCCACACGACTATGAAATGGAGTTTACTTCCTACACTGGAGAAGAATGCTGACGAAATGCTGAAGTACACCCATTTCACTTCTCCATCACCATAAAGTCGAATGTTCTTCAAGTGCCTACCCCAAGCAAGGTGAAATTCCTTTCAGAAACATTTTCTTGGCTAAACTCTCTCACTGACATCCAAGACCTCTAACCACAAAAATGCCACAGAAATACATCAAAGTAAAAAGATGTTGTCAGCAGTACCACATTATTGCAGCTGAAACATAAATCAGACCTTAAAGGTAGATCAGGCGAATGTAGGAAATTTCATCGCAGGGCATTAGACATCAAATTTGCATTGCACTACTTATCACCTTGTTATAAGCAAGTTTCAACTGAGAGGAGCTCAATTGTTCTTAAGTTCCACATAGTCCACCATGGTCCAGTTTTTAGGGAAATTACTTCTATTGAAGTGCAAAAAAATACTCCCTGTCTTTCCTTCCCTCTTCTGGCTTCTGATGAAGGGGTTTCCAGGGAAACCTTTAAACCACACACACTAAAAAAAAAAACATTATTTTTCAACTCAGAAAAATACAGTTCCTACTAAAACATGCTGATACCATGTCAAAAACAAGCTCCTGTTTATTGGTTCCATCGGTTCCTCCCTGCATATGCATGGGTTTGTTCACCTTTGCAAAATCATTTGCACTCCCCTTTTGGCTTCTTGCAAAGTGTAATTGGTTAACTAATCCACATTGCACCGAAAACTATCATATTTTTCCCAGAACTTATGTTAACTCAGGAATAGTTTCCATGTTGAGTTTGGAGCTCTTCAAAATGAGATGACAATGACATTTGCCATTTATGAAAAGAAAGGATTTTCTAGCTCTTCAAGATCAGTAACAAAGGATGACTACAATAAAGTTCAGCATATGCCACACTCCGTAGCTGCAGTATTTGCTGAGAGTGGCTGATGAACACAGCTGTGCTGCACCACAACTGGTGAAAACATCACAACTGAGCAAGACTACAGCACTCTCCACCCAAGTGAGAGCTATCTAGGTGCACGTGCATGACATGCTCAGTACTATACCCAAGATATCCCCGCTATCTGTTGCCCTACGACAACCACCAAACGAGAGAGATGTGACGGCCTCAGGACAAGCAGCACGCTCTTTAGTCTCCCTATTCATTCTCTGATCTTTATCAAATTCAGAAAATTTCTTGGAATTCAGTAAACGATGCATCCGTAATTGTGATTTATTTGCACGTGTTCCCATGAAGTGGGGAAGAAAACCCAAAGACACCAGTGCATTTTTCACAGAAGGCTGAGGTAGCAATCAACCAGACTTCACATTTTCACGTATTTTTAACAACTTCCAAAACCAAGAGGCAATCCAATCATTCAAAGTTGAGGTGACATGAACAGCAATTAAAAAAAAAATACAATCAGGAACAATCAAGTGTCCATAAAGGAATAAAGAGCCAAGACCACAGCAAAGAGATTGAGATGACCATCAGATAACGGCACAAGTCAGCCAGCATCTTTGGCTCCCTGACTAGAGTCAGTTTTTAACAATGCAGTTGGCCTTACCTAAACTTAATTCTGCCCATGTGAAAACTCTTTATTAAAAGTGATGTGCTGAAATACTCTTATTGAGGTCTAAAACACCAGCTCCTGCAATTATACTGGAACTCATTTTACAGGGAGGCTGGAGGGGTAATGAAGAGATTTTTCTGGTCCCCCAAAAGATCCGAGAAATCCCTTGTTCAGTGTCTAAACAGAGAAGTCTGTTTAATTACAGTAAATCCTATTAAACTGATCTTCCTTATAAAGGCTAAAATGACCAACTCCAACAGGCTATAGAAGACATAATGAATTCAGAGTTTAATTAGGACACACTCTTAGCTAACTATAATCTATTAATTAGCATTCTTAGTTTTTACAGCTCACTGCAATAATATCCTTTTACTTTTAAATTGCACCCTTCTTTTTTTGGACCAAAGTTATACAATTCTACCAGTGTGGTAGTAATTATAGTGATTGCCTAGAGAACAGCGGCCTTGGAAATATCTGTAAATGTTTAATTAGGGGATAAAGGAAAGACAAGGCACAAAAAAAAACCCTTAGATAGAGGAATCACTGTTCTCCAATCTATACATATTTAGTAACCACTTAATACATTCTAAACCACACATTCACTGCATTTTTCTTGCAAGATTTCCACAGCATCCTCAAATGTCAAAACTGATTTCAGAAAAAAATGTTACCATATTCCAAGACGTTCTTTTCAGTACAAAAACAGAACTCAAAAAATGAAAAGAACTTGAGAATTAGAATACTTATCTACAGTTGAAATACAAAGAGCATCAGAAAGTTGAGCGAACGATATTCTATGTATTCATTATACTGGTACTGTACCACTGTAACTAAAATTTTCACTGCATTACTCCTTCTAAGGAAATCCTACTTTTGTAATAAAAATTATTTAACTTTAGATTTTCTTCACTCCAAGAAGACATATGAAAATGAATATGAAATGCTGCACACATTAACAAATCCCATGTTGTGATACTTACCATTCGGCAAGAATACAGCTATAAAACTACATAAGTTCATTACATTATTTCATACTAACTCAAGAAAAGTAACTTAATTTCTTCAACTCAGTTCTTTGAAAAGTGAAAAGCAAAGCACAGGCAGCTTCAGTGTAGCAGATTATCACTAACCAAAAGGAATCTACTATTCAAGACAGGTCACCCGAAAGCAGAGTATAACATGTCAAGTACTACCAGCACTACCTTTTTCCCCCTCCAGCAGTTTCCCTCTTCCCTTCACCTTCTAAAGCAAATCTTTAAAAAAAGCACTGCCTGTAGCAGCAAGTACACCTGAAGAGCTTCAAGAACACGGTCACACTTGAACTATGGAACTATGTCATTAAGCTTTCTTGGATATTTAAAAAGCTCAATAGGGAAAGTAATTTTATCACGGTGAAAGCTCACTTATATTTCAGGAAACTTCTGGAGTTGAACGCTGGGCCTGTTTTCCATAAGAATAGTGAGGTTTCTTACCAGAGAGTCCAGAGGGATGCCCAACACTTTTGGCCAGAAACAACTAAACAGGAGGACAACAACTCAAAGACAAGTAGTTACTTCAGAATTAAGCTAGCAAGAAGGTCTAGGCAGGAAAATTTTGAAAAAGCTTTTAATAAGTAGAGGTGACTACAAAGAGACCTCAATTTTAATCAACCTCTCAGTTTTATTCTAATTTAGGGATGCTTTTAAGAGGGACACGACAAAAGAACTAGACACCCAAGATTCTCTGCTCTTTGGCCTATTTTCTAACGAGCCAGACCACCACAAAACAAACCCTGTAGGGTGCTTTATGATAGTTGCATAACAAGATATGCAGAGCTTACGACAAAAGAACAGATGAGCAGGTATTCAACAGCGTTACTTAAATGTAGCTAAGAACAGAATTCATAGCCGTTTGTGAAAACTACAGGTCTGGAGATTTTAACTGGAGCTCTAAAATAAGACCAGTGTAACGTGAACTTTGTTCTACCGGCAATCTGCCAACATTCAGCAACAGTTCAGTTGTATTTGGGGTCAGCAGTTAGTACATTCTGCATTTCATAGAACGCTTCAAGAGGTAAACACTACAGAAATCTTAATTTTGAACAGGGTAAAATACTTCCAGAAGGAAACCGAGCGGTTAGCGTCAGTCCTAGGAAAAAACCCCCATGACACAGAAGGAGAAATGAGCACTCAGGAGGTGGCGTACAAGCCTCACGTGAAACATTTAAAAAGAGGCTTGCAAGTTGAAAACACATCTTCTTCATACCAATTACCTGGGAAAAGCACCAATACAATTTAGCTGCTTAAATGTGACATGCAAGTTTATTAAACTCATTCAATCATGCTACTGCACTAACACAACAGTGACATTAGATGACAAACCTGGTTTTCTTCTTGCAAAACTCTATACTGTTCCTTCCAAATGGTGATTTTTGAAGCTTCATCTTTCCTCAGAGCTCTCTCCTTTTTTAGCTCAGGGCTCCAGAAGGTTTTGATACTGTTCATGGAAGAACTCAGCTTGCTTTCTTTCACCTCCACATCCTTGCGAAGCAGATCGTTTTCCCTTAGTACTTCTTTGAGTTGTGTCTGCAGATCCATTATTGTGTTATCCCTGGCCTGGCGCAGCGAGTGAGGCACAGTGGATGCCATACTCACTGGAGGCAGATGGTGCTCTCCAAACGCAATAGTATCGCTGGCAACTCCACTACTGGCAATGTTAGGGCTGCTACCCATTGCAGTCATCCTAACACCGTAAGGCAGGCGCCCCCCAGATCGGCCCAAAGTCATGGTGCTTTTCGGGGTGTCTGCACCCACGTTCTCATGGTCACTTAGATACATAGGGCCTGACGTAGCATAGGCAGCGTTTAAGGACTGAATATTTTCCATAGAAAGGGTTTTCCCACTGCCACCCCCAGTACTACTCCCAGAACTGCCTCCTGTGCTGTTGGTTCGACGATGGCCCAAGCGTGGTGACCGTGGCAGCCTTGGTGAACGCCCTGGACTCTGGTTGCTTGGCTCAACCTTACCAACAGACCGAGCACTTCCATACATGATTAAGCTGGTGGTATGAGGCAATTAGATAGGCATAAATCAGGAATGAGAGAAATCCTGCTAAGTTCTTCAATGGTTGTAAGTCTGCTTAAGGCCAGTCACAACTTATAACAGATCCAGTTGTCCATCTTTGAAGTCACGTGCTCACGATGTTCAGGACCATATCTGTATCAATAAGAATAACATAATAAAATCTGTATCAATAAAAAACCATGTTAAATACCTAGTTTATCACCAAATATTTTGTCCCACATTAGAATAAAGTGTATTCTACTACCTTTACACTTCTCCAGCATCTTTTCAATTCCCACTCAAAAAAAGCAATCTTTTATCTAAACCTTAATATTTAAACTCAAAAAGGAACTTCTATTATTACTTTTCTGTTCTTATATTCTCACAGTAAAGAGAGAAGAAAAAAGAATCCGTCAATTTTCAAGCCATAATTTTGTTGGTCACAGCCTGAACTCTACAAAAGTTGTTTAATTTTTTTTCCTATTTCTAACTGGCCCTAATTCTTTACTACTTACCTTCTGAGTAAGAAAGACAATCAAAATTTAAAGCCCATTCAGTAGTATTTTTTTTCCTTCAAGCACTGCCAGCTTCCATACAACACAGTTTCTAAACCCTGCTGCTGTGAAAATAACCCTGCAAATGGGAAGGCAGGATGGACTGAAATGACTCTGATCATGACCTCGACTAGCAAGTCCCTTTAATGCTGCTGTCAGCCATCCTTCAACCTCAGAATGCAGAACCAAAGCTAAGAAAAATCATTAAATTATTACTGACCACAAAGCTTAAGAAAGTACAGATACAACTCTGAAAGAACAGCAGTCACACAGCAATGGGACTAATGAGGTTAAAAGGCACAAGAGACTCACACCTGCACTGCAAACTGGTTCCAGTCTCTTGTTTTCTCTCAAACTGGGATTCAGTCCTAAGCATGACTTCAATCTTTGTTCAGGTTAAGGAAAGACTTCAATCAAAATACACTTCTCTCATTAACCAGCTCAGATTAATTCCATTGCATAATATCACTCCAACAGCAGGGACCTCTTAAAACACAGAACAATGTGACATCACCAAGTTGCAGCTCCTTCTCCCCTCTACTTCTTCTTTAAAAAAGAACTCTGGTAGCATGTGCAATAAAATTCCTTATTTTTGCACTGTAACATTGTGCTGTTCTAAAAATGCTAGCAGGTGACTCTTTAGTACAGGGGCACTGGGCTAAGACCACTGTTAGTAAGCAAGATCTAGCAGAGGAGAAGAAACAGGGATGAAATCCACTTTTGTGGCTCAACTACGGCACTGTAGAACTACTCCCACCACACAGGTATCACTTTTTTCCCAGTGATGACTATTTCAAGTCATTGCTAGGCTCAGGTGAAATCAAAACTAGAACATTGAATCACTCCTGGTCTGACCTCTTCCAAGTAGATGGAAGAATACCAGATAGTGTCCAAAGAGCAGCAGCATCTTATACCCCCCAGCATCTTTCCTTTCACACCAGCTTTCATCTAGCCTCACCTCCTGCTAGGAAGTTAGGTTTGCTAGATATTAGGAATCAATTTTTCCAAACCCTATGGCATGTTTGTGTGATAGTAATTGGGCAAGCAGGTGAAAGATTAGGCTTAAAAGAGGCATACGCTTACAAAATAAATTGTAGAAATAGTAAAAGTGGGTGGAGGGGAAGAGATCAAAAAATAATGTTACAAAACGTACTGGAAAGGGGAAGAAAGAAAAAAAGCAAAAGCCTGATGAAGAAGAGATACATCATTTTTCCTTTCAGTTACTATAGGAAAAGATACAACAAGCAACAGTTTTACAATTTTTAGTTTAACCCTAAGTTTTAAACAGAAAACAAGATCAGAGTAAGACAGTATTTTTTCATTTTCACACTATTTCATAGAAGATACATTAGCATAAGTAATTTTACAAGCTTATGGAAGCTGATACTGTTTTGTGAGCAGTCCTCAAGAAGTTCAAGTGCTCGCTCTCTCTGTCTCTCACATTCTCTTTTCTAAATGACAACCAAAGTTAGCAACAATATTCCTAGGGAATATTTTAAAACACATGTACAAAGGAAAATAAGCCAAGGAAAGATAGCCAGCGGCATTAATAATTGAAGTTAGCTACCAAAACACCACCTATAGATTATATTTTTTTTTAATACAAGTTACAGATAAGACATTTCTTCTATTTCAGCTACATATCCTTATGCAAAACAGTACAGAAATATAAACCATGTAACAAAGTCTACAGTGCTCCACTGGAGTTGCTTCAGTAAGCTAGACACTGTGCCCCAGATCTGGAAGAAAAACACTTCTTCCAAATAGAACAGCTATTTCAGACTAATCTCACTGTTTGAGATATCAAAATGCTAAAAATGCTGCTGTGACACCACTTGAGGACTCAAAACAAGCCAGATGTGATTTCTTAGACACTACATAAAGTACATTTAGCTGAGAGCTTATATTCACAAGGATTTTCTTGAAAAATAATCCAAATCACAGCACTTAATTAATTTGCTAGAAACTCACCACAGTAAATCCGTGCAAACCGATTTAAAGTCAATGAGTGTTTAACGTGAAACAAAAGATTAGACATGTTTTATGCTGTGAGTTTTAGTTAAAGCACTTCCCACTAAAACATTAAGTTTAAATGTTGGCAGAAGTACATTACTGTTGCTTGCTGACGTATCACCTAGTCAAGTGCTTCACAACATCCACGAAGCACACAACAGATTTTAGATCATTTCTAATGAGTTAATCATCCCCAAAATGGAAAAGTTTCATTTAAACTTGCTGACTTGCTTTCGCTAATGTTCTTTTCAACTACTAACAGCTTTTCAAAGAATGAAAATGACTGAAGTCCTTGACAGAAAAGCAGTTTCCCGAGCAGCTGACAGGAGCTTGTACCACAGCAGGTGCCGTGCAGTGGCCGCTGTCTAATCTACTGGGCAGGCAGGTCAGCTCTTGTCCACCTTCAGTGGAAACACCAGTCCCACACCAACTCAGCCCTCAGCTTTGTTTCACAGGTAGGCACCACTCCCTGTGTTACTCCAGGAAAATCAAGTAATTCAAGCTATGGAAGCCAACTGCTAGAATTAGATGTCGATCAGGGTGACAGAAAGGATTCCTGGAGCAGGCACACGTGCAACTCGGGGAGAAGAACTCTGGCACCACTGCCGCCACCACCACGTGTACACTGCACCCGCTTCTCAGAGGCAAACCCAAACAACAGCAGTAGATTAAGAAAAGAAGTAGTCTTTGGAAAGAAGAAAATGTAATACTGTAGTATTTCTCTTGAAATGAGAACTTTCATTACGCCACTGTTAGACTTTAAAATTGCAAATATTCCAAATCTTAACTCAATACACACTTCCAACCATCCAGCTAGTCTCAGTATTTTTAGTGACAGAGATCTGTCACAGTTCAAGAGAAAAGAAAAAAGAAACCAGTATGTTACAAGATAAATCTGAACTCTTTTTTATTCCCCCACTCCCTCCAATTTTTTTCTAGTAGTGTTTATCACTGGCCATTTCACTTTGTTCGCATCAGGAATCCACAAGCACAAGTATATATTAAGACAATTCACACTAGGAAAAACATCTTTCATCCTTGAAAAAAGTGAAGTGAAGGAAGTGACTGAAACACCTTTGCTCATTCACAATACCAAGTAATCAAGAAGAAAGAGTTCCAGTTTCCCTCCGGGGTCCAGGCAAAACTACATGAAAGATTTCTTTCAGATAGCAACATAACCAGAAAAGTTAAAGTTTTTCAATATTCTGACGCACACTAGCATTTTACTAGGAATCTCAGAAGTACAGTCTTTTATAGAACCCTTTTAGGTTGGAAAAGACCCTTAAGATCACCAAGTCCAACCCTAAACCTAACACTGCCAAGTCCACCAGTAAACCGTGTCCCTAAGTGCCACATCTACACGTCTTCTAAACACCTCCAGGGATGGTGACTCCACCACCTCCCTAGGCAGCTTGTTCCAGTGCTTGATAGCCCTTTCAGACAAGAATTATTTTCTAATATCCATGCTAAACCTCTCCCAGCACAACCTGAGGCTGTTTCCTCTCGTCCTATCACTTGTTAGCCAGGAAAAGAGACCAACACCTGCCTCACTACACCCTCCTTTCAGGTAGTTGTAGAGAGCAATAAGGTCCCCCCTCAGCTTCCTCTTCTCCAGACCAAACAGCCCCAGCTCCCTCAGACACTCCTCACAGGACTTGTTCTCCAGACCCCTCCCCAGCCTCGCTGCCCTTCTCTGGACACCCTCCAGCACCTCAATGTCCTTCTTGGAGTGAGGGCTCCAAAACTGAACACAGCACTCGAGGTGCAGCCTCACCAGTGCCAAGTACAGGGGCACGATCCCCTCCCTGCTCCTGCTGGCCACACCGTTCCTGATCCAAGCCAGGATGCCCTTGGCCTTCTTGGCCACCTGGGCACACTGCTGGCTCATGTTCAGCCGGCTGTCGACCAGCACCCCAAGGTCCTTTTCTGC
>Ga0065711_1006766_pt1 | contig 18255 bp, 16 predicted proteins | sample Hoacrofraction12_FD_59098 | JGI IMG/M metagenome (GOLD analysis project Ga0065711, IMG submission 59098) | Hoatzin crop microbial communities from Cojedes, Venezuela - Epithelial fraction 12 v2 (version 2) | ecosystem: Host-associated > Birds > Digestive system > Esophagus > Crop | place... | reverse complement strand
TGGTGGTTGTGGTGGGTTTTGGTGTGGTGGGTGTTGGCTTGGCCGTAGTGGTGCTTGTGGTGGGTGCTGGCTTGGCCGTAGTGGTGCTTGTGGTGGGTGCTGGCTTGGCCGTAGTGGTGCTTGTGGTGGGTTTTGGTGTGGTGGGTGTTGGCTTGGCCGTAGTGGTGGGTGTGGTGGGTTTTGGTGTGGTGGGTGTTGGCTTAGTGGTAGTTGTGGTGTGTTTTGGTGTGCTGGTTGTTAGCATGGTGGGCTTTGGCTTGGCAGTAGTGGTGGTGGGTGCCTGCATGGTGGGTTTTTGCTTGGCCATGGCTGTGGTGGCTGCTGGTGTCGTGGCTTTTGGCTTGCCTGTGGTTGTTGTTGGGAATGTGGTGGCAGGTTTTGGCTTGGCTGTTGTTGCAATGGGTGCTAGTGTTGTGGGTTTTGGCTTGGTTGTTGCTGGGAGCATGGCTGTGGGTGGTGGCTTGGGTGCAGTTGTGGTCTGGAGCGTGGTTGTGGCTTTTGGCTTGGCTGTGGTTGGGAGCGTGGTTGGGAGTTTTGGCTTGGCTGTGGTTGTGGTTGGCAGTGTGGTTGTGGGAGGTGGCTTGGCTGTAGTTAGAAGTGTGGTTGTGGGTCTTGGCTTGGCTGTGGTGGGCTTTGGTATGGGTTCTGGTTTGGCTGTGGCGGGCTTTGGTGTTGTGGGTTCTGGTTTGGCTGTGGTTGTGGGTTTTGGCATGGCTGTGGTTGGGGAGGATGGGCTTGCCTTTGTGGTCACAGAGGCTGGAGTGGTCTCTTCTACAGTGGGTTCTGGTAAGAGATGAAAAGTGCCATGGGTTAGGGCTGGGGTTACCTGACCTCAGTGGATCCCCCGCACTGAGAAGGGCCAGCAGAAATCAGCAGGGGGGTGAAGCAGCAGCCGACCCCTCTCAGGTCACTCTGGGCCATCCCTCACTTTGGGGTTCCCAGCCTGGAGACATCTTATCTCCCTCACGCAACCTCCTGCCCATTGAGGGACATCCTTGTAGGGCCAAAACTGCTGCCTAAGGAGGTACGAGGTCCTTCTCCGATCCTCCTGATCTTGAGGCAGCTGACCTGTCTTAGGGACTGCCATCGCACCTATGGCTCATGGTCCAGCCCTGGAACTGCTGGTCTAGGGCTTCCCGATAGCTCCAGGAGGATTCAGAGCTTGGACCCCAACCCAGGGGTCTGAGTCCCAGTAGCCTGTCTAGGGTCCTGCGCTGCTTTCCTCCACTTACCACACAAGGAGTTGACACAGACTCTGCCCTCGGGACACTGCGAACATGAGGGTCCTTCCTTGTATGGCTTCCGGCCTTTCATATTACCCCTGGAAGCAGAAGACGCCAAGAAAAAGAAGGTGTGAGGAGAGGGGGAAACACCCATCCCAAAGAGGGGGTCTGATTCAACTGGAATATCCCAGCCAAGGCAAAACTCAGGATTAATGTAAAAAACAGGTCCTGGTCTCCAGCCACAGGCTATCAGTGCCGTTTACTCAACAGCTTGACCCCAAGGCTGCTAAAACCTGGGGAGACAGCTCCACAGACCAGATCCTTCACTACCCCTTAGAACAGAGCAGCCGATGGGCATTTGGACAGCCGATTTTGCCTCCCTTCTACTAAAGACCCCTAAGAAGGTCTGCAGCGACCGGCCGCTCTTGTTGGTCTCACCAGCTCCAAGTAGGTGGTCCCCAAGGCTGGTCCCAGGGCTTTGCAAGCGACCACCCGTCTTTCCTCCCATGTCCAACCCTTCCTGCTGGTGCAAATGGGCTTCTCCACCCCAGGTGACTGCTGCTGCCAGCGGGGAAGAACAAGGCACAGAGCAATGAGCTGCTGTTTGTACCCTCAGCTATTGCAGCATCAGCCTTGGGCAGCTCTCAGCAGGGAGCTCCCTCCCCGGGTCTGTGCCAGGAGCTGAACCAGACCTCAGCAGTTGCAATCATGGGCAAGGATCACCAGACAACCCTTCCTTCCTTTATGACCAGCCCAAGATAACAAAGGACTTTCTCGGAATCACTTTGCTTTTATTTCTGAAGAAGGCCAAATCCTGCTCTGCTACAAGGACTGAAGGAAGGACGTTTCCAGCACAGAAACCCCCTCAAGATGCACCAAGCCACACGAGGCATGGGACTTACGGGGGATAATAGTTGCAAACGAGGAGGTACATTTCCTCTGTTTCAATTCCATCGATCTTCTCACAAAACTTTGCCCCGCAGCCGATCTGATGCGTGCTTGCCCAGACCACCTAAGACAAAGACCAGGGGTGAAGGTGAGGTGATTGGGTGAAGGCAGATGCCCTGTTGGCAACGTGTCCCCTGGCCTTGAAGGCTGCTCTGTCACTACACCAATGTCCCCCTCATCCCCAGGTCCCACATCCCCACGTTGCTTTAGCATTCAGGATCCTACCCCTTGCCCCTGTCTGGATCATCTTCCCAACCCAGGGCTGCAGCCCACGTATCCCAGTGTCACACCTTTCCTACCCTACAGTCTACCCACACAGAGCATCACCATCTCTGCTTTGGTCCTGGAACCCTCCACACATCCATCCTCGTATTTACCACCACCATCTCTGCTCCTCTTTGCTCCCACCCAAGCTTGTGAAGAAACACTCAGACTTCATATCTCCACCTAAGACAAGCTGGCACCCAGCTCTGCTGAGTAGCCGAAAAGAGGCCTGCAGAGCTTGTTTAAAAAAAGGTCTTCTCCAAAAGGCTGGTCATGCCTGACATCACACCCAGGACCCCTGTATCATCATGATTCCTACATGGTTCCCCATCCCTTTGTAAGGGCTCTAGGACGAGCTGGAGCTCTGGTAGAGCTCCGTTTGCATCCTTCCAGCCCAGCAGCATGGTACCTGGGTGTAGTGGCCACACATCTGCCCGGGGACACACGTGGAAGTGGTCAAGTTGTAGTACTTCTCCTCTGCATTCCAGTCTTCCACAGCAAATTCCAGGTCCAGGGTTGGGGCCATAGCAAAGAGGTTTTCCCCCCGTCGGCCTCTCTCCTTGTTGTGGTCCCAGATGCACTTCTCTGCGTAGGCTTGAGCAAAGGCCTCCAGCTCTGTGTCCCAGCTCTGGAAGGAGCTCAGCATCAGCACACAGAAAGGGACACTGGGCTCTCCAACATACACAAGGACATGGACCAAGGACCCCTGGGGTCTCTGGCCACAATTTCCCCATTTATGAGTAACATTGAAATCCCTACCCAACATAGTCCTCAGGAGAGGGGAGCTCCACAGCCAGTCCCAGCACAAACCAAACCTTAGCTTACGGATCAAACATAGGAAGGTGAGTACATCAGCATGACTCTCACAACCTTGGTGGGAACATCTCTAACATCATCATGGAGCATCCTCAACTCAGCAGGGAGAAACGGTGAAGTTAGATGGAGGAAGGGAAGAAACTCACCCTGGGCCACACAGGAGGGGGCCTGGGGACATCCCTGTTTGACCAGGGCACGGCTGGGAGGAGAGCAGGACCCATCTCCCCTAGCAGCTGCACAGAGCCTGGGAGCCCACGCTCCTGGGAAACATCATCTGCTTGCCTGGATCCGAGAGGCAGCCGGCCAGCTGCCTGCCAAGAGCCCCTCTGGAGTGGCAGCCGCCCCACCGCCAGCTGAGCCCACCGGCCCCCACCAGTCCCCCGCCGGCCGCATTGATATGCAGGAGGAGGAGGAGGAGGAGAGGTTTTCTGACGGGGAGGCCGCAGCTGTTTGGACCGACCCTGTGCCATTTGATGGAGACAGAAGATTTGCTTTGCAGTGGGCTGGAAGGCAGCCCAGCAAATGGCGGGTCCTGAGCAGGGACCTTCCCCGGTGGAGCCAGGACAGGGGGACAGAGCATGGCACCATGTTCAAAAGGGGACAGAGCACGGCACCATCAGGGTGTCGAGGGGATGCGGATGGGGCCCTGAGCAGCAGCGCTAAGGCACTGGGGGAGAAAGAAACACCAAAATATCTGGATGGGGGCACAGAGCACTGGTTGACCTCCCACCGTGGCCACAAGCCAGACTGAGAGCGACGGCTGGAAACCCAGTTTGGGGAACGCACGCCCCTCTTCCTCTGGCACGGAGCTGGGCTCCGTCAACAGGGACTCGCACCTGCAGGACTTGCCTCATTAAAAAAAGTGGCTTTAGGCTACGTATCCCCCCATCGCCTAACTATTTCCACAGCAACCAGATCCGTGTCCCAAACAGCAGCGTGGGGTGACCTCAGCCGGGCACAGTGCCACGGCAGCAGGTGAACTCCGGAGGCGAAGACAGCCCAAGCAAGCGTCCCGGGAGGGAGGCGAGGACGGCGTTCTCACGGAAAACCTCTACCAAGAAATTGTCAGGGCTGCTGCAAGCTAAACATTTGTTGTTCTTAAAAAAAAAAAAAAAACACCACATGCAAAAAAGCCTTTGGCTCTGGACTGCGAGTGGGTCGTGTATGTTCGAGCAGAAACAAAGCACCGCTGCGGAGGGGAGCACCTCAAAGCACGCGATCTGCAATCGAAGCTTCAGCCGGGAGCAGCAGTCACCGGTTCAGAATTGCTGCTGACTTAAGGCCGTTGAGAAATTGTTTCCCTCAGACTTTCTCTAAGACTTTGGCTCCAAAGCCCCTAATCTCCAAGTTTTCTGTGCTGTGCTTTGTTGGGTGTCCAGGGAACCATGCTGCTTAGGGTTCTGGCTCTGTCCCCTTTGAGTCCGAAGCCACCAGTCACACCTCCTACACCTGAATACAGCCTTTTCCTCCATTTGCTCGGCAAGCTCCCGTTTACCAGCCCACAAAGGTTTAATTCAGTCTGGGCAACTTCTGGGCCAGACAGAGAGGTCTCCTCCAAGCACACTGTGACTGAAAGAGCAAAACACTCCAGCTCTCCATGGCAAACAGTTGTCCTCCTCCTCGTCCACCAAACAGCGAGAATAATCAGGTGTGGTGCAAGATGAAACACAATAGCCAAATTTTAATCAAATCAAGGGCCCGAATAAGACAAAAAGCAGCACCAGCCCAAGAGCTTGTTTTTGTTCCCACTGCAGCTACAAGTGATGGTGGGCACCTGACTCAGTTTCCCCAAGCAAAATGGGAGATCGCCCACAAGTTATGGTAGGAATTAGGTGAGTGATGGAAAGCTCAAGTAGCTGAATGACCTGCTAGTCATGTTTGAAGTTGATGCTCTCTCCTACAGATAAAAGCCCACTCACCTGCAAAGGCAAAAGCCCCATGCAGCAGGATTCCCCCTCCAGCCCAGGGCACCCGCACATGGCAACGTCTCACCCGCCTTTCCTCCCCATCACAAGGAGCTCCAGCGGGCACTCATGTGAGTGAGCGCTGCGTCGCTCCCACATGGAGCATCAGGGGACTCGGATCACACTTAGGAACTTCCACAAATAAAGACAACTTTACAGGCGAAAGGAAACTCAGCTCTTTGGCGGCAATTTAGGGAACCCCTCCATTCATACCTGGTTGGAACTCTACAGCAGAAGTGCTCTGCCTCCCCTAAAGAAAACCCTGATGCCTCTTAACATTAAGATCAAGGCTTGCACTACACAAACACCCTCTGACATTCCCCTGCGATAAAAGCCACTTACCATCTTCAGCATATCCATAGCAGGAGGAGAGACCTGGGAGCGGTATTTATTATGCTCATCCAAGATTATTTTCTTTTCTTCATCGGTGAGGGACCAGCTCAGCTCCAGCACTGTGAGCAACAGGAAAACAGGAGGAAGACCTGAGCTCAGCATCGTGCAGCCAGCTTCTGCTCTTAGCAGCCCACGGCTCTGGCAGTCAGATTTAAAGCACCTCCCAAAAGCAAGGAACACCCAACAGCTTGAAGATTGGGGAGGAAACGTATTTCTTTATTAGCGCAGAGTTTCGGAGCCCTGCGGTACACACCCATCTCACATATCGGCCTTGATGGAGGAGCAGCAGCATGGCTGGTGCCAAGGAGTGTGCAAGGTCCACTCCCGAGACAGACCCCGTGCCTGAATTGTAATCCCTGGATGGGCATTTTTCACCCAAGCCTCTGCTGCTCCAAACCTCAGACATCCCCTTGGCCCTCAGTTACAGGTCCTCTCTTCTACCTCCTGTCCCTTTTCTCCTGAACTATCATAATAATCCCTAAGCAACCAGCAAAGCCCGGTTTTATACAAGGGTCCTGCCCTGTCCCTGGAATGCAGCTGCGTCTAGAAATGAAGGCAGCGAGATGCAACTGCTGAGAGCAGTTTGCAGGGTAGCAACTCCCCAGCTGGGACTCAGAGCCCACCTCGCCCAGCCCCGTGTCTGTGCCTGGGGGAAAGCAGCGGGCAGCCAGGGAAGGGCCACCCTAGGTAGCAGAGGGCTGATGCCCCTTCCCTGTGCCATCAGAAGGGTGAACAGGAGAAGAAGAACAGGATACAGAGCTGAAATTGCCCCCACAAAAGGGAGTTGAGAGCATATAGCTCCCTCCAGGGCTGGCTGGAGTAACCAGCCACGAGCTCTGCAGGGACAGGCTGTGCTCGGTCCCCAGGCAGACACCTGGAGGCCTCAACATCAGGTGTCCAACACGGCCCTGGCACCAAGACGGCCTGGCAGAGAGCCTCCAGCCTCTTCCTCCCATCTGCGGTTGTGCAATGGCCTCGGCTCTGCTCCAGAAGCTGCCTTTGGGGATCGCAGGCTATTAGAAAGGATCAGCGGGTGGGCAGCTCTGGCTAGCAGAGCCAAGTTAATCACACGCTGCCGGCTCTGCCTCCCCCTCTCCCCTCCCGGCTCCCCAGGCAATGCTTTGCCTTTTTTCCTTTTGCTTTGGACCATGCTCATCACCCCTCTTGCCACCACAGCTCTCCTGCTGTCCTCCAAATCTCCTACCTCTGCATATTACCTTCTCCTTCGTTAGGTCCAGGGTCTACCGTACTCTCAATAGTGGAACAGTTTCTGCAAGCAGGATCCGAGGCTAACATCTCAGCAGGCTATCTTCAATTCCTCTGCTCAAACCAAAGCTTCCCCTATATTGCTTAGTCAAACTGCAGGCCTGGAGTCTGGGTCAAGGCAAACCCGTCTCCACCATGAGACACCTCAAAAGCTCTGCTGCTGCATCTCTGGAGAAACAACTAGAAAGGATTAATGCTGGCTCCAGCTCCCATCAGCCAGCTTGCTGTGGCCTGGCTTGCAAGGAACAAGGCAGTGCAGAGAAGACCCCAACGCACATACTGGTCTCTGCAAACATGATGGGCTGATGAAGGGCCAAGCTCCACATAGCCCCTGGCACTACAGCATCCTAAACGTCGCAGGAGATAGCGTAGGATTAAGGAAAACGGGACACACACAGTGCTCGTGAGGAAAACAGCCCTGGAGGAGTCACAACCAGGGCACGTGGCTCGTGGGGATACGTAACAGCCGATGCATTTAGCACGGTCAGGCGCGGCTGCTGGCAAAGGGGGTGCAGGGCCATTGCCCAACTCCCCAACCTGCCCCGATGGCTCTTTCTGGAGCCAGCATCTGAAGCATCGAGATGAGCAGCGCAAGGTCCAAGCCCCACCCTGGAGTGACGAGCTCGTGTCCAGCCGGCATTAGGCAAGCGCATGAGGAATGCAGCTCTCCTGCTGCTCACTCAAGGACCAGCCCGTCCACGCATGGCCGGGGAGCCGGCAGCCTCGGCACAGAGACCGGAGCCGCACACGGACACCCAACGGACTGTGCGGGGTCTGGCTCAAGGCCAGCGGGCTCCAGAAAGGCACAACTCTGCACCACAGACGAAACGAAGCCTGATTTTCTACTGACTCACATCTCGAGGGTCTTCAGCAGGGCTTCTCTGGTGTCTAACATGGCTAACGCATTGTCCTGGTATAGCGGGATCTTTCTCTCCTCTACTCGCCTGTTTTTATGAACTCTGGAGGTGCTTATTGTCTTCTGGCCCTCAAGGTTTGCCTGAAACAAGCTGAATTGTGAAGGAAGGACAAAGATTGTAATTAGGAAAAAAGGAGGGACAGGCAGAGCTGTTGCATCACCTCTGTTTAGGGAACCAGGCTAAAACTGACAAAACATTTTCTACAATGTTTGACATTTTCCAAATGAAAGTGTTCTGCCTTTTCACTTAAAATGACACTTCCACCTAGAAAAAGTGCCCTAAAAAGGGTTAAATATCCCCTCAATGGCTGACATGCAACATGAAAAGAAAAACAACAAATTCAGGAAAGGGGAAAAGGTGCATTAACACTTATATTTAATTGCAAAAAGTAAAAACTTTTTTTATTCTTCTTACATACAAATCTCATTTATTTACACACTTTACAGGCTTTTTCCAAGTATTTACAAAGTTTGCAATATATTAAATTATGACCATTCATAAAATTCTGCATTAAGTGCATATTTACATTCTTTTTTACCCACCACTGAATTTATAGTGTTCAGCATTGAAACAGTCTTTATGCGTATATAGCTTTACTTCCCAGCACCCCTGAGCCTTTATAACATGCCCCCCCCTCCTTGTAGACAAAGAGATAATGCTAAAAATAAATCACCTGTCATTTGTTTGAATCTCCAAAGCAAAGGGGAAGGCCAGCATCTCCCTTGTTTAACTCAGCAGGACAGTAAATCTATCCTTTACAAGGAGGAGTTTCCTGCAGAGGAGAATATGTAGTTCTACATAGAAAAATCTACAAAGAAGAGAGAGTTTGGTTTGGTTTGCAGGAAGCAAGAGCTCTTTGTGTGCCCACCAAAATGGCCTCACCCCAGAAAGCGCTTGGTTCTCTGAAGGCCACGGGGCTAAAAGCGGCCCACTGCGCCTGGGACAGGCGGTTCTGCAAACGTCACTCCCCGGAGCCGCGTTCCCGATGTGATGTGGGGGTTTAAAGGCAGGAGGATCACCCTTGGGAGATGCTGGAGCTTGTAGAGCTCGCATCTCGAGTAATGAGACACTTTCCTGCTCCCCACCTCCTCTCGCTGGGGGTGTTCGCAATGCTGCGAGCGGGACCTGCTGTGGAAGGGTATATGCAAGGCTTGCTGCTAGAAAGCCAGGGAGGCCAGCCACGAGAGAAAGGAGGTGCTTTGATCCAGCCCAGTAAAACCAGCTTCTCTGCCAGACCGTTCCAGTAAGAGGACTAGTGGGAGAAGCTAAAGGCCCAAGACTCCCGGGAAATCCAACCCTGGAAAGCTCTCTGGGGTTTTGCAAAGGGAGTTTGAGGCTGGGATCTGTAGAGCCGCCTCGGGGGAATTCATGTGTGCAATGCCAGTGGGGAGGAGGGGAAAAAAAAAAAAAAAAAAAGAAAAAAAAAGTATCAATAGAAACTGGCAGTTTGGCTCCCATAGGGGATGCTGAGTTCCTGGTACTGAAGTAAATAGTAACACTCCTTTCTCCTTTCGGTTACCCTGAGTTCAGGACTGACTGAGATCAACGCTCAATGACCCCTGCTTTGGGAAACCAGCTTTAAACCACGATCCTCCTGCCCAGGTGACGGGTGACAGCCGGGTGACAGCCCGTCCTTCTAGGCTGACACCGAGAGCAGTGACCTCTCCGCATCTCTGCCCACTGGGCTCTCGGGTAGCACTGACTCTGTACCTCACTGGTGTGATTTCAGAGCAGATCCGCAGCCTCCAAGACATCGGGCGACCAGGAGTCCATCTCCCAGCTCACAGGCAAAGAGCTCTGAAGCACATAAAGAGATTTTAAAAAGCTGGGACGCACACGTTGACCAGGCACCCCACTGAGCTGGGCAGGGTGGGGAGCGGGGGATTAGCCAAACCAGCACATACACTTGGATACGCACAAGGGCCAGAGTGAAGCTACAGGTGAGGGAGACGGCGATGGGACAGACACCCTCTGCAACTCAGCCGATCACGTCTGTCGCCACCATGCCTCAATAGCTGAGAAAATAGCCACTTTCCCCCCAGTTCAGCCTCAGCCTCAGCTGCCAGGCTCCCCAGGGAAGTCATGGCCTCCTGTGGCCACTGCAAAGGCTCCGTGAAGCCGGAGCCTTGGATGAGGAAGATGACCAGGGCTCACTTGCAGCCATGTGGCCAAGGTTTCAACACCTCCTTTTGGCCATCCTAGTTTTACCACTTTGGCCTCACCTCCGAGTTTTCCATCCCAGCTCCTCCTCACCTGCGTTGCCATGCAGAAGGCGTTAGCACTACTTGTCTGGCAGCAGAAGAGAGGAGCTGCTCTAGAAGCCGTGCTACAGACTCGGGCTCTGTGCTCAACAGCAGCTACGGCCAAAACTCGGCTCTTTAGCAGCAGAAGAATTGCCCTCCTGTTTTAGTTTAGCAGCTAATTCCTTACAGCTTTTGGAAGAGGAAGAGAAAATATACTGGAAGTCTAAAAACAAATGATGTAAACTCCAAAGGGAGCAAGGTTGGGACATATGCAATGTATCGCCTAGACACAGATCTGGAAACTTATGCAGAGACCATAAAGTGCATTTGGAAAGCTGATCTGCAAACAGTCCAGATTCACCATCTTCTGTCCAACCAGCTGCAACTCTTTGCAGAGGGGAGAAGCAATACGTGAAAGCACTTCTGCTAAATAGGTACAAACCTGTCCCAGAAGCCCCCTCTCCCCCCCAGCCTAAACAGCAACTGTAAACAGATCCATTTTCTCTGCTTCGTTGCAAAGCAGCCAGACAGCCACAATGGCTTAAGCACTCACAGAATACAGGCATTTCACAGACACTTGAGAATTGTCTCCGCAGCTCTTTTACAAGTTACATTCAAGGACACTTAGGAGGAACAGCATCACCAAACCACCCGCAATCTCAGCAATTATGGGTCCGGCAGGTTCTGTCCCCACGCATCTCTAACCAAATGCTTTACAAAAAAGGCTCAGGTACAAAACCAGTAAGAGCTGATGTAACCTTGTCAGCCTTAGAATTTGACTTGAGAAGCTGCCAAAGTGTAAATAGCAACAGTCACTAACGAGGCCCTAATTCTGCCATCACCAAACTCCCGAATTTCCATGAACTAAGACCCAGGTTTTAAGAGGGAGAGGGATGGTGTGTGTGTGTGTCTTGGCATGTACAAGATTGCATGTAGTGTCACAAGTGTAAAACACACCCCAAGCATTAACAATACTAACAGAAGTCTTATGAACCCAATTCCCTTTAATATTTTGCTACAAATTAAATTAGTCCTTTTCTGTCCTGAGAGAGTCAGGCTCTCCCCCTTTGGTTCCACTAGATCTGGTCCGCTTTGGTCCCATGTCAAGGACCACGCACACAGACTGACACGGGTGCTGGGGTGGTTGTTCTTTGTTTACAGGAGAAAAACAAGGGTTATGCATAGAAATGTCTGTAGTGTCAAGGCCTCAGACTAAATTCTTTGGAGCAGGAACTGTCCTCTGTCTTCTCCTTGTACAGGAGCCAGACGTGGTCATCCCCACTTGGCAGCTTTTGCCAGACCCTAACAAGATTAGTATGATGTTTGCTCCCATCCTCCTGGCCTTGCTCAAAAACAAAGGCTGCACAGATATTTTTCCAATCTGTCATTTTATGCGTACCTAAAATATATACAGAGGAAAAGGTTCTCGCTCCTGAGAACAGGGTTAACTTGCTTTCAAACAAAACCCCTCCCAATTCCATATTAACAAGTGTGAGAATATGTCCTGAACCCCAGCCCTGGCCTATGAGTTCAGCCTAACACATCTGTAAATGATCTTCAACAGCAGGATCAGACCCAAAGGATCAGACTTGGACAGGACCGCAGCATCCGCAGCCTGCAAACACTGAAACCGAGCCTCTCTCAGGGCATTGGCTAAAGCAGCGCTCAAGCAACAGGAAGCATGCGAAGGCAGCTTGGAAAGGACTCAGGAAAAACCAATGTTCATTCTGAAGACAGGTCTGGAAGAAGTCAATGCAAAAAAATGCCAAGGATGAGGAAGCTTTCAGGTGCTGCCGTAGGGATCCTGGGCCAGGAACGCAGGCAGCACCTCTCAAAGCAAGGAGTATATGAAAACAGTCACACAGCTCTGGTGTCTTAGGCGCACAATCAGAAGATGAAACTTGTACAGAGCTGCTCTGCACCCAGCTCCCTCTCCATCCAGAACTACGGCACTCTCAACACCATCGCCACTAAAACTTGCACAGCTATTTTTGCAGGAAAGGAGGTAGAGGGGGGAAAAAAAACAAACAAAAAAAAGACTGGTTACTATTTGACTCACAACCTGATAGAGAACCGCAGAAGAGTGCTCACAAGACACCAAGAAGAGGCCTGAACATATTCTTTTGGTACAAGAACAATGCAGTGGGTGAGGGTCTCTGCCCTTAGGCTGCAAGGCTCATCTCAGCCCTGGAGCACGGAGCTGAGATTGGCTTTGCGGGGCACACTACTGTGGCACACAGCTATGCATGTGATGGAGAGACGCGGTGGAGCTGGGACACGTCACCAATTCATTCCCTTTATAGAGCTGGCCTGACAAGACAGGCTCAAAGCTTCCTCCTCAGGAGGAATGCACACAGAAATGTCACACACCCCCTCCACTCCCAAACCCCCCAGGAAGTTTCAAAAGTGCCACAATACACAAAGGACACAAGGTGAATCTCATCCTGAGAAATCCCTCTGTTGTTCCTGGAAAAAACCCTTTGCTGCAAACCCAGGGCTTACCTGAGGCGACAGGGAAGGTCATAAATAGCTTGAGCTTCTCTCAAAACACATTTGAGGAAAAGCAAAGAATTACCTCAAGGGTCAGGAAAACAGTCATTTTTAAACACTGTAAACATGCAGGGTGGCAACGCTGCCTGCCCCAGTTGCCCCAGTTCTATCGCTTTCAAGACTTTGCCTTGGCTTCAAAGCTGAAAGTCTTCTTTCCAGGAAACAGCTCCATCTTCCTACCCCACTGTCCTTAGCTGGCAGCTCCATCACAAACAACCGCCGGCTCTGTCCCTTTGGCCATGAAGCTCATCATCCAGTAATCCGCGCTGGCATAACCTTTGGAAGACGCAATGAAGAGGCCGTGTTAGATGAATCCACGCTTAATGACTGCTCACATTTCCCATGAAGTGATGGGGGTGTGCAGAAGCTCTTTGGAAAGACACTGCCCTCAGTGACATGCTGGGTTTGTGATTCCCGGCAGAGCTTTGGGCCTTGTGTAGCCCACACTGCTCAATTTTCACACCGAGCATCTCACAGCACCCTGCTGGTTGTGTTCCAGGCCACAAACTCCCGGTCAATGATCACTCCTCTGTACTGCGACAAGCAGGCACACACCAGTTTGGAGGCAGCAACAGCACACACCACCCTCGCAGGTGTCAGGCAGAAAAGACCCAGCTGGAAGCTGGTCTCCAAGGGATCTCCCAGACCCTGCATGCTACAGTACCGGTACTCACCCAAATCTCCAGCTTCCAGCTCCACCTTGAACATCTCACAGTGTCCTCTGCACTTGTCCAGAGGTACAACGGTCAGGGTGAGCTGCCCACTTCCAACAGCAAAGAGGCTGTGCAAACTGTAGCTCTGGCATGAGAGGAGAATATTTCAAAAGCCTTGCTAGCTTTACTTGGGTCTGTCTGATCAAGAAAGGGGCAAGTCACTGTCCTGCAGCAAGGTGAGACAGCGCAAACCACAGGTTTGCTGCTCCCCCCTTGTGCCAGTAGATCACAGCTGAGGTCAGCTGCATGCAACAGTCCTCTTCCCCTCTCCTGTCCAAGGCAATGCAGGCCCTCCACACCCACAAAGCCCGCGAGAAAGCGCGGAGATCAGGCTAGAAGCCTGAAGTGTCACCATGTTCAGTGAAACGTCTCCGTGGCAGGTAGCTCAGCATGGGGGAGGCTTACTGCCAGCAACAGCTCCTAAAATTCAACTCTTCAATGAATTCTGCCCAACTGTGCACAAAAAGACCTTCGCCTCACACAGCTCCAGAGAAAGGCCAGGACAAACGTGAGCGGAGCTGGGACACCACATGGGCATCTCTAACCGCCAAGGGAGATGGATACCACCCGCCCAAAGCTAGACACAACTTCTGGGTGCTGCAGCAACCCTAAATCTTTCTTGTCAGGATTGTATCAGCTGAAAATGTCCTGCAAATCCTCCAAAGCTTTGGAGTTTCTCACAGACAGGGACATCCCACAATGTCCCTGGGATGAATTTCTCACCTTATTCCCCAAATCTGGATGGCGGATGAGGAAGCAGCTCTCCAGGGACACCGTCTTGGGGAAGGACAGCAAAGAGGAAGTGGGAAAAAATTCGTGCAGAATCTGAGTTTTATTCACAGATTTGTTCCTAACAAAACAAAACAACCCATGTTAAAGGAATATCACGCAATGACAACGCTCATATTTAAAAGGCTACTTCCAAGATCAAAATTCTTCACAAATATTCATGCTTGATAAACAGTCTGCTGGTAGACTAGCGTCTAGGAGCAAAATTTGACCTCTCAGCTTCTAAACCTGTGCTCCTTCATATCTTCCTTCTTTGTACCTGCAGCAGCACCGCATAAACAAGGAACAGATCACCATGGATGTCTAAACTTCATTTCCCTCCCCTCTTCCCTTAAAATGATCCGAGTCATTGACTGGATCCATTAATCATAAAAGATGCAAAAAGGTGGTATGATACGCAACCATAACTGGAACCACATGGCAAGGCGGGGGGGAATCCAAGTCTGTTCTCTAGGCCAGGGAATGTAACTGGAAAAGGCAGGGTGGGGCTTGTTATTTTTACATCTCTGTCTAGTGGCGTGATATGATTAATACTTCTGTACCCTGATCATCCGTGTACCAGCACTGCGGTCGAGAAGCGCCGCAAGAAGATCCCATCTAAGCATTGGCCACAGCACAGCGTCCACCACGCCCTTCTCCAAGTCTGCTAGGACACTGCTCCCTTGCTGGTGCAAACGTGCCAGCGAGTCTACTGCACACCAGGTGGCACCTTCCCACGTTACTCCTCACCCTTCTCCACAGGAACAGACTTTGCTAATACACTGGTTGCTCTGCAACCTTAGAGAGCTCTGAATTGTTCACACATCTTGTAGCCACACTAAAGGCTTCAGCAAAAAGCTTTTAGTTAACAGGGGGTCAGGATCAGGGCTGGTCATTTTTCCTGCACGTGACCAAACACAAATTGCAGGATCTCCTAGCTTTCTGTTACTTCAGTGTTTTGCAAAAGTCATGGTATCTCCTCTCAGTCCACGCTAATGGTGGAGGATTTCCACTGAGTACAGAGGTGATTAGAAATGTAAACCAGCTGCCGCAAGTGATCAGACCACAACCCACATGATTAACATATGACTGAAGAACAGCAGTCACTGGGATGTTTCTGTCTTGTAAGGGGAGCAATATGTGAAGTCCCAGCCACAACACTCCACTTTTAGTACAGCAGGCTTCTCCTCGGATCAAATGAGTGCCAGCAGGTAGACAGCAGACTCTCACCCACTCCTGTTCCCCTTCCCTCCAGTTCAAGTGCAACTTGCAGGCTCCTGGTAATTCACATTGGCAAAAGCCTGGGCACGCCTGCTGAAGGGATGCACGCATCTATCATGCATTTTGTCTTTTGACTCACCAGGGAAAGAAAAATGGACAGCTCCACAATTCAGCTGAATTTTCTTCTATTATAACCTCTGCCAGGTCTGGATCCTGGGACTGAAAATGCTTCAGTTCTTCATAGGAGAGATGCTGCCCTGTCTTAAATGACACAAAACAAAGATAAAGCTGTGCACCCGAGCTTCTTCCCCTCTCCTATTTCCATCCCGCCAAAGAACATCCAAAAGTAACAGCCATCTAGATTGCTAAGTTTCCAAGCATAATGTTAATTAGTCAGAGGAGAGCTCCTCACTCCCTGACATCTTTAAACTGAGGCAAAATGCTGTCTTTGCTACACGGTCTACCTCAATCAGCAGTTTGAGTTTGTGGTTGAAAATACTGGGCAGGGGTCTTTGGCTGGTAATATTCAAGAGTTTGGACTGGCCATCCAGCCTTACATATCCATGCATTACCTTGATTAGAAAAGGCTGAGACCTCTGGAGCTTTTCTGATAGTTCTCCGAAGTCTGTCACTATCTGAAGGCTTTTCACAGTAGAACAGACTGTGCAGTTTGCAGGAAGCGTAGAAGTGTTCTGTCTGCAACCTGCTGCCCACCAGTCCTGGCATTCTTGGGAAGAAACAAGAGAAACGTGTTTAATAAGAGCAAAAATGAAATGGAAAGGAGACAGACTCCATGATAAACTCATTATCCCTAACATGAAACACTGACGTTTCTTACAGCTTATGATGGCTGTTAAGTTACTCAAAAAGAGGGAGCTTCACCAGGGAGGGAACTCATCACAGAACGTTGCCAGCACAGGCTGCAGATTTTGGAGCTACAGCTCAGGGTGGTGAGAAACAGGACAGCTTTATGGAAATTCCACTCCTCTGTACATACAGCATACAGGCTAAACTACCCTTTCGTTATCAACAGAAGGATGATATATATACCAACCATATATATATGCAACCATATATAGTGCAGTTAAAACTGAAACAAGCCCACAAGCAAAAGATCAATCCAAACACGTTCTCAAGGAGACAGCCAGAAGACAAAAAGAAGATCCACGCTGAAAAGCGTAACTCTAACACGGCTAGCACTGGTGCTATGAACCCAGTTAAGACATTCCCGAAATCACTGCACTCCCCTTTATTTCTGTGTTAATTCAGAAATACTCTGTCCTAGGCAAATTTTGCCCAGTGTCTGATGTGCAGAAGATGCTGGGGAATGCGGGATTTCACTAAGATGTGCTGCTGCTGCTTTCATTCATCCCATGCATTGACTTGAAGATGAAATGGGGAGAAAAGTTGCAGCATGAGAAACCCCTGGACCGCAGCTATATCCATTTTAAATTCCAGAAGTTGTTACGCCACAATCGGCTGAACTGGCCTACAATGTACACTGCATATGATTACATCTTCAAAAATTCGATTTTTATGGGAAACCATTACTTGATGCCTGGATCCTGCCTCCCTCCTCCAACTTCACAGCCCTCCCAGCACAAAAAAGTGAGTAAACATTAACAGAAGAGCCATGTTGCAGCGCTGAATGAACAGAACAAGAGCCGATAACGCTGAACACCCCATGTATTTCTGTGCTAAAGGATCTGCAGGAGCTGCCACACACTAAAAGGATGCGTCTCTAATCTCGTGGCAATGACAGCCCTGGTTCTGCAGCCTTAATCTTTAATTCGGGCAGTGGCGGCAAACCCACCCGAATGCCTGATCTGTCAGGGTGGGTTAGGAAAAACCCCAGGCTCAGGACACGGCTCAGGACACACCTCAGACGAACCATCCACGGATCTGTCCTCACGACAGGCCCACCCGCCCCGGTCGGTGCCAGCTCATGTCAGAGCAGCTCATGTCTCCCGGACACTGCCGCAGGCCACCCACTCGGGAAACGGAGCAGATGGGAAAGGGGAGGAGGAAGAGACAGTGAAACCTGTGTGAAAAATAAAGTTGGGAAACAAGCATGCACCGCAGCTTTTCAGGTACGCACGCAGCCTGCCTGTTACTGCCATCGCGGTTTCCAGCCACACTCACGCTCCTGCACACTGGTTGTAACTGATGAACAGCACTTAATAGGAAAGCTCTTGTTTTATTTTTCCCTCTGACATTTGCAACCGATAACAAGGAATGTTACAGAGGGTTTAGGTTCACTGGAACGTAACAACAAGGAGCAGATTGTGATTCGGTTTGCTTTTTTCATTCTGAGTATTTCCAATCAACTCCCAAATGCTGCATTTCCCACCCTACTGCTGGGATATGGACTGAAAGGGATCAGAATATAATTCCTCGTCTTTCTGGAAGACACGTCTACACTGCTTTCAGGGAAAGAGTAAAATCCTTATTGCAAGCAGAAGTCCCCACTCCCATGAGAAACTGCTCCAATGTACTTTCCCTCACTGCTCACAAGAGAAAAATCTTTGTTCCAGTGCCTGTAGAAAGCTTCAATTTTACAACAACAAAACAACTCAACTCACAAAAAACAGCTGGTCAGTGACAGGAAACAAAAGCCTGAAAGATCTCACCAGAGGAAGGGCAGTTGCCATGAAGAGAACAAGAAAAGGTATCTTTTGGTCTCTGATGATACAGCGAGAAACAACATTACAATTTCTTTCTGGGCAAAACTCAGAAACCTCATCCCAAAGTGTTAAGCAGAGTTGTCCCGAAATTTTCTCTCTGGGCTCAGGGCAGTACCCCACGTAAGGGGATGCTAATCAGCTTGACAGTACAGAGCTTGATTCCTCTTTTGAGCTAGGCTGGGATATTTGCATTCTCAATTGCTCGATTCAGGAGGTTATTTCTTCTCCCCGTGAATAACCCAAGCGGAGCACGGTTGAGACGCATTTCAAATGCCCCAAGTGGGG
>Ga0065711_1007964_pt1 | contig 18256 bp, 9 predicted proteins | sample Hoacrofraction12_FD_59098 | JGI IMG/M metagenome (GOLD analysis project Ga0065711, IMG submission 59098) | Hoatzin crop microbial communities from Cojedes, Venezuela - Epithelial fraction 12 v2 (version 2) | ecosystem: Host-associated > Birds > Digestive system > Esophagus > Crop | place... | reverse complement strand
TCTTTGTAATTCAGTGATCAGACTAGCACAGAGCTGGACCATCGGACAGGGAAAAAACTCCTCATACATGCAATGATTTGAGGCATGGATTAACACGAATCCCAGCCATAAAAATCACTTTCACCCACCAGGTTGGCTTGAATTTATCTCCAAGATAGTCCATGCTCAAGGCTCAATGAAAACCACACCACAGATGAAATCTCTGGATGCGTTTCACAAGGGATTGGCCCCTGCTGAAGAGAGATCTCAAACTGCAGAAACAGCTCCATAAATCTTTATTGGCTCCTCGTTCACCTGTAACCTTTTGATCCTGGAACGTTTCCGACAAGATAGATGTCCGCATTACACAGGCATCTGATTTGCTCCGTCTGCCGTGAGGATGTCAAAGATTAACTGGTCCCTGGAATTTTAAATAATTGTCTTTCTGGGTCAAGATAAAGGTGCATGCATAGGGGAAATAAAACCTGGCTGTTCCGTAGCTACGTGGAGCACTAAAAGGAAGGCTAAAGGCCTGGGAAATCCCAGAGCTGCAAATAGCTGGAGGCTGGGAAAGCCCTGGACTCTGCGGTGATAGGATTTTTTTCTTTTTTTTTTTGTTAATGCCCAGAAGCTCTCATCTGCATCTTCTTGCAAACAGACTTCTCTCCGTTTGCCGGCTCAGACAGGCAGGTGTTCAGTCTTTCCACAAGAGCCAAGCAAGACGATACAGCAAGTAGCTGCAGAGCCAGCGTACCTTGCATGTTGTCTGTTGCAAAGCTGGTCAGTAAGGACTCGGGCTGAGCGGACAGTCCCAAGAGTTGAATGTATCAAATGGTTCCTACGTAAAGCAGCTACCAGTCATCACTGGGTTCTCTACCCTTTCTAATTAGAGAGCTTAATGTATTTTACCATCACCATAAAAAATATACGTGCAGATATTCTATGCTTTTCACGAGACAAACCTAACTAAGTATGCACATGCGTGTACTCAAACATGGGATGCACAAAGTGATCAGAATGTTTAGTTTTAAGGGAAAACTTAAATTTCTGATCAAACCCAAACAACATGAGAACTGAAATCATAAAGTCTCGGGATCAAGCACAAAAATAAGTTTCAGCTGAAACCTTTTTCTTTTGCTTGTTTCAGACAGGGTAAAAAACTTACATTCCAATTTCCAGCGAACACCACAGAAGAAATCACTTGAATTCATCTTCCCATTAAAAACAGTTTTCCCTGCAGAACTGTCGCTTTCCCTGCCAGGCAGTTGCACGGGGCACACACAGATCCCTGATCTTGCTGAGCATCTCTGTGCCCGGCAGGGTGGACCGGGAGGCTCATCGGGAGGGAGCATCTTCCCCAACCCACACAGCTGAACTGCCCAGCTAAGAATGATACCTGAGAAAATGAAAAGCAAAAATTACTCAGGTAGGGAACAGCTTGAAGCTCCTCAACGCTTTGTCTAATGTCACGTTTAGAGCATATTACTCAGAAATGCAAGCTAATTATACAACGAGCAATGAGCCCATATAAAGTATTAAAATGCCAACATATGTTTTTGAAGAACAGACAAATATTTCATGGTACAAGTGAAGCGCAGAGGTGTTAATATTTCTCAGCATTTATAACAATTAGTAATTGTCAAGCTTAATAGTAATGCCAAGGAAAAGAAGTAGTAGTAGTAAAGACAGAAATGAACAATAGTGTTTTGATGAAGTCAAGGCTCACGTGAAGTGTTCACATTTAAAGTCAATCCTCTGCTACTGTACCCCCCCAGGATCAGGCCCTAACCAGCATTTTCCACTCTCCGGCGTTAGAAACACCTGAACGTCAGAGATTAAAGAGTACTTGATCCCATTAAGATGAAGATAGACCATTTCTAAATACTTATCCTATGTTCATTTAAATTAGTATTACTTCGTTCAATGATTAAGAATAATATTAATGATTAATCTCAGAAAGTAGCATAATGGTTAAAACTAAGGATGTCCTTGTGTCCAGTCCCCCCCCGTCCATCCCACCCTCAACATACCTGCAGGAAAGACTAGAAAAATGTTGCTATGAACTTTTTCAGTCAATAACGCTTCCTTACTGTAATCACAGAGATCAACAATCAGATTGAACACTTTATTGACCTGTTTAGTTAAATAAACGCATGTCAACAGTAACTTGACAAATTAATTAGTTTACACCAGCCTCCCTCCCCCCACAAGAGAATGATATTTGCATATTAATCGGCAACATATGCAGGTATGTACATACCTCTGATCAATAAAGTCACTGAATGGGAACCAACTTCAACGCCACATGACTTGGAGTTCACTGCAGCCTGCTGCCTACTGCGATGTGCAGGCTTCTGTGAGCACAGCGTACCAGTGGAGCCCAAATTCTGAAATATTCACAGATCACGCACTGGAGAAGACCTACAAGGCAGCTTAAATGAAGATTCATTAACAACTGGCAATAAATAATATCTGAAATCTACCTCTATGACGTACTGTAGTCGCTATTTGCCATTAAAGACATGCTTCCACCCTTATTTAACACTGTTATTCAACACTCTCAGCAGCAATTCAAAGACCTGGTACCAACACGCATTTGTTTGTCATTCAGAGAGTAAAATGTTTCTTCCATTGACAAGACAACCAGAATAATGCATCAAGCTTTAGATACAGCCAAACAGCAACTCAGTTTGAGACAGTTTTGCATTGATACAGAGCTTTGTGCAACATTTTCTCTTGCCCAGTATCTGACCCACTTGAAGAGTGGTGTAGAAGAATTTACAGATAAATTACTTATGCAGTTCAGTACAATGTACCTTTGTTCCACGTAATGTAATTCACAGAACTGATTTCCCACAGTGATTTACAGAGTTATATAATGCAGTTCAAGAGTTAAAATAATGGCAGAATAAAAAAGAAATTAGAACCTATAACCGCTGAAGAAGAAATATGTTTTCAACTGTGATTTGCAAATAGACAATGAACCAGTGAGGCAGAGAGTCTAGAGGATATCTCTATAGGAAAATAAGCCAGGAAAAGAGAAGTGGGCCATTGACAAGGTGCTGTGCTCCTTTGCTGCCGCTTACATAGCATGGCTTCACCAATTAATCTGCAAATTATTTACTGTTGGATCCTCGGTAAATTTATTAGTACCAGACTTTATTTGTGAGTATTTTTCTACTCACTGTAGCTATCTAACCTGATTTACTTACGTTATTCAACAGAATTTCTAGCCTGGGTAGGGCAGGGATGCTTCACAGCACAAGTGACTCCTGCCAACAGCAGTGTGACAGCGGTAGGGTTTACACCTGCCCAGCTTGGCTCAAAACGCACCTCGCCTGCTTGCCATGCCTTCACACCTGCACGCTCAATCTGAGTGCCTCTGCACCTCTGCCTCCCAATGTCTATTTTTCACTTGGGTAATTACTAGAAGTTTTCTTCATGCACAGCAACGCACTTTGAATTACACTTAGACTTTACCTGTACTTCCAAATTCATACTGAGAAATTTGAAATTATGTGTAGTAATTGCATATTAAAGAGAGGTAGACAGACAGTGACAAACACAAATGTTCTAGGTACCAGAGTCTTAATAACGTTGGTAAAAGGACTAACACATATAGTAACACTAATTTCAGTAAATTACATGTATTTTACAGATTAACTTCACTGGTGATGTGGCAAAGGCCAGTCTGACAGAACATGTTTAAATTTCAGGGGAAGTGTACTGAATATCGTTGGACAATAACAGACTAAGTGTACATCTTTATATTGCTGGCTACATTTAACAATAAATATTCATTCATTCACAGAGAGTAGACAGTGCTGGGAATAATCATGCCATTTTCAGAACTGCAAAATACTTCCTAGTCACATCCATCAAGGCTACTTAGAAATCACTTTTATAAGCAGTGGAAAAATTAGTTCCCACACCACTGCTCTATGTGCTTGAAAGCTGTGGGGCCACACTGCTTTTCCAAGCAAATGTGCAAAAGGTGAAATCCCAACCCTACAAAACCAATGGCAAATCTATCATCGTTTTAACCCCTGCTGCATTACAGAACATAGATACAACCATATAACGAAGACGGACCCAAGTCAATCTGACGGACTGGAATGAACTAATCTCAATAATCCTCCTACAGAATAAAAAATATATGTTTTTTTAATATCAATAAATGAAGAAAGATACAGCTTCAGGGCACTGGACATCAACAGTGTTAGGTATTGTGCTTTCCAATGGGCCTGAGAACATGCAGGAGCAGTAGTCTTGGCAGAGGTTTTCAGAATTTTACAGTGGTGTGACCTCTCGTGGGAAAGGTATGAGCTAGTAGAAAGTCAGGGATGCGGTGCCCCAACTCCAAAAATCACAGATGGATAATTTAGTTAATGCATGTATTAAAGCCCTGGATGTCTTCACCAGGATCCCTTTGCTTTGGAGTCAACTTGGTATTGCATTCAAGAGAAATGAAGGGAAAAGCAAATGTTAAACAGGATAGTGCCTATCAGAAATGTATAAAACTTTCCCCTCTGTGTCAAAGACACTGAGCTGTCAGTAGTCTAAAAATAATAAAGACAGTTCTCAGTTTCTGTCAAATCAGACTGACACAAAAAACTTGAATATCAGTGTAAAAGGAAAAAAAAAAAATCAACTTCAATCCATTTCCTCACCCAAAAGCGACAATCTAACAAGACAGATCAAGCTTTAGCACTGAAAATGATTTCTACACATTCTTTAAACGTGTTCTGGAAGAAGCTGAACCAAAGGGATTCTGCTCAAACTACTATTTTCCTAACTGAAGTCCCCTATTATTTCCAAAGACAGCAGGCATAGACCAGCAATGGATCCTCCCACTGAAGTTGCTTTTTTGAGAAAGAAGAAAGCGAGAATGACTGCAATAGATGCAAGTTAGAAAGACTTCTTCACAGGGCAGAATAACTTCTAGGGCCACCTACAATTTCCACCAGTAATATTTTTTTTCTTTTTTTTTTTAAGGCTATGTCCTTTTAGACAGGGAGAGCATTTTTCACCTCAGTGATAGCTGCTGAAGCGTTGTCTGGGTGATATTCCATAACTGACGGAGAAAGATTTGCATCACCAGAGGACGTTTCCTTCATTTATCAGCCAAGAAAGCCAAGGCGAAGTTAGGCTTTAAAGGACGAATCCCATCTTTAAAGAGTCAATAAGATCTTGATGATACCCAAAGTAAGACATGACTCTGCAGCGTCATCAATCTTAAAAATAACAAATATAGTAAGAAAAATAGCAAGAGAAGAATAGCAATTTAATAACATAGAGAGAGTTAAGGACACCAGGAGAAGCCTGTTGATTTCCGGAGTTTTAAAGCAGGTGTTCAGCACAGCACGGGAGGCCTTCAACAGCGACAGCTCCTGATGTCCGCATGTTTTCCAAGGGATTCAGGATGCTCTTCTGCATTATATTGACCAGACTGGAGTGCAGAAGCTACCCGTTCCACCAAGTAGCCTCAGCTCCTCCTGAAAAAAAAGCATCAGCGTCGGCCTTGGCTGCTTCTTTTCTCTGAGCAGCGAAGCTCAAGCTTTGGACGGTCTGACCTCTGCATCGCCCGTCGCTGCAAACCACCACCTGCAAACTGGGCTCGTGAGCTTTTGTCTCTACATATCCCACGGCTCCTCTCCCAAAGCGGGCGAGGGATCGCTGGGTACCTGTTGTAACCTTTAAGCTGATGTGCACAGAGGGGAAAATCTCAGGGTTGGCTAACTGTCTTGGGGTGGTGAAACACAGCCAAGCACTGCCACGTGTAACTGGAGCAGGAGATTACAGCTTCAGCAGCCCCCGTGGTGTTAAAAACAAGTTCAGATTGAATAAAGCTTAAAAATGGAAAAAATGATTGGGCAAGCCACGACTTTTCCAAACAGACACACTTCTGCACTTACTGGTTAAAGTTAGCATTAGCTGCTCAGCCCTCCTCTCCAGCCGTCCCGCGGTGGCTCAGCGTGAATCGCACAATATCTCACAGGCTGAGGTGGCCAATCATTCAATTAGCCTGACTGAACCGAAAATTGTATTTTATCTCAGTAATGCAGTATTTTGGACTATAATCATTTCCTTTGGCTGCTGGAAAGGAACTCGTACATAATAACATGATGAGTGGTCAAAACAGAAAAGTGATTTTTAACTGGCTTGTGGAGAAAGCTGTAAAAATATTATAAAATTATTTTAAAAATCCCCAGTGAACTGCATAACTTTGAAAGGTCTTGCTTGGCCAGGACTGTGGTTTTAGCTTTGGCCTTGTGAAAGATTTAATTCAATTTACCTTAGTCACCTCCAAGGGGCAACCGCGTTAAGTGATGACACAGAACCTGGTCTTGAGTCTAAGCCTTTGAAGTTGAACACAAAAGCTACCCTATTGCTTGATTCACAGTCTAGCAAACAAGTTAAAAAACACACAGTATTATTTATATGGCTACACTCCAGTGGAAGAAATGGAAAATTCTGAATAAACTATTCACAGCCACATGCAGTATTACTCCAACTATTGTAAATCCTTTTGTATTCTGACAACAAGCAAGAAGTAAAATGGAAATTACACCAATGGTGCTCTCCACTCGATCAAATAAAGGATATATTTAATTAATTGCCCTACCGCTTGAAGCGGAGATCAGTACAGCAGAGCAGAAAGCTTCGGTGTGCTCCAGGTTGAAAACCCAGCTCCGTTAAAAGGTCAGCTCCTCTACACGCATCATGCCAGCTGAAATACAGTTCAAGGAAAAAAGAAATGAAAAAACATCCTGTCACTGCCTGCCTCTGTCAGATTTTCTTTTGATGGAAAGTAACTTGAATGCTGCATATATATATTTATATCAGTATGTATGGTGAGAAACCTACTTATTTGGTCATTTAATTCTCAAATCTAACTTTTTTGCACTGTAGTATGTTGAGATCTAAAACATTTCACATGGTCAAGTTAGACTGAAATAGTTTTAATCACGTATTTTTCACCATGAAAAGAGCGGATTGCTTGTTTCCAAATGCCCTAGCCAAAACTTTAGGAATGTGAATCCATGAAGCTCGAACAGTGAAATTCGAAGTCCACTGAAGAACTAGTCAAAACATTTTTTTCATCTAAGATAAAAATACTACGTCACCTGAAAAAGGTGATTTAAACATATGTGTGTATATAAAAAATTTAGAAAAATATTTTAAGTTGCTTTAACTTCTATTTTAGAATCCAGTGTGAATCAAACTCAAATCAGATATCAAAACCACTTTGTGCATTCAGACCCAGATTTGACAAGGTGCATAAGTCCATGCTAGAAAAGCAATTTACTTCTTCAGGTACCTTGGACATTACTACTTCACGTGAAATATAGACGTAGCTGGAAATCTTGAAAGAAGTTTAATGTTAAGAATACGTATAAACGTCATGCTGAACTAGGACCCAGCTTACAGTCCATATTCAAAATATGGCAGGGTTTAAATGCAAATAGAAGCCATTATTGAATTCCTATTTCTGACTAAACTCAGTCTCATTGTTTAAGCCATTGGAATCAGCGATGAGCTGTTCAGAGATCTTTTCACACAGCTTTGTTATAAAACAATGCTGGAATCATGAATAAGCAAAACCTGTGGTACTGCGGTGAGCAAACAGAAAAGATAGGATATTGCAGACATATCACTCTTGACAGGGCTAAGCAATAGGTGATACAGATAAGTGGGGTTGGAATAAAATATGATTAAACCAGCCTTTTCCATTCCATTTTGATTTAAGAGTACAAAGTGCAAACTATTCATCTTCTGTCTAGAGGCAGTAAATCAACTGATAAAGAAAAGTGAAAACTAAGTGGGGTGCCAGGAAAATCAAGTCATCACGTGCTGGTAAACTGCTTATGGAAAGGAGGAAAATAGGATTAAATAAGAAGGCAGAAGTATTGACCCTAGGCATCATCAGAATTTGTGCAAGGTTAGTACAGGCACAAAAATGAACAACCACCACCAAGCACAAAAGGACGGAAGAAAAAAGTAAATACCAGTAGAGGCAAGGTATCAGGGTGCAGCTCCAGTTCTAAGGCAGGTTTCCTGTTTATTTTCCTTTTGACTCTGCCAGCTGATCATAGCAGGGATGCAGTTTAAGGCACAGCAGGAGAAGAGCTGCGGTGCTGCTGAAGTACCACCACCACGAGAGATGGCAACAGTGCTGCTGGGGTGGCTGAGAAGCAAATGCACCCGCAGCTTCTCTCTCCAGTTCTGCGAAGACAGTTATAACTAATGCTTAATTCCACTTGCCACCAGCTTGAAGGTCAGTAATTATCATTCTCAAAAGGTGGAGTCCACCACTCTAAGGAGGGCAAGCCCAGGGAGGCATCACCCACAGCAAGACCCGTGAACCCAGCACGCTTCCTGGTTCTCACTGTGTGAAAATAAGGGAGAAAGACAAAAAACAAACCACACTTGTTCACTTCAGTTGCAATTCCAAAACAAAGGCATAAATAAGACAGCTTAGTTTGGGACTGAAAATATTTCATAATCCAAATACTAAAACCTATTTTCTTTCAAAGATTCTATTTTCTTCCACGGTCAGTTGCACATGGTTTTGCTTTTGTTTGTTGTATGGTAGACAATCTATTCACAAAGAATTTGCCAAATCTGCAGCTACGTAGATTTTTACCAAAACCAAATGGTAACTAAAAGTGTTCCCATCTTCATCAGAAAATATGGCTGAGGAGCATTCCAGGAATAGCTTTCAGATCACCTTAGGAACTGTAGAAAGATCAACACCCACACAGCAGACTTTCTTGCAGCTATAGTGGATCTCCCCAAAAAACCACTCCCAACACTTGTTAAAATCATTTTTTCTCTTCCCAAGCTTCTGGGTTATGGGGTTGTACTTTGCAGCCTGACCACATGCTCGTGGCCCTCACAATGTCCTACCTCCTCCTGCATTGCCTAAGCGTGCACATCGCTGAGCAGTTGCGGAGAGGTTGGCCACCACCCGCAGCCCTATCACAGCACAAAGAGCTGGTCCCAGGGCAGGGATCACCAACTGCTTCTGTCACACTCGTTAGAGCACCGTTCCTAGAGCCATGTACCTAACCTGGGGCACAAAGCCTCTTGAATTCAAACACCCCTGCCCAGTGCCACTGCCATTCCTGCGCTTACAGAAAGCTGCTCTCCTCTTCCTCCAAGAGTACTGAAGAAAGAGAATTCAGCTGAAAAGTCTGGATGCTGCAAAATGCGTCACTATTGTGTTACCTCCTAAAAATCACAATTACATTAAAACATGCTGCTCCGTGCTGCAAATGTTCCTGATTAACTACTGCTTGCGTTGGGCTGCTGAACACAGACAGCACCGCAGGAAAATGTAGCATATTTTAAACTTGTAGGATGAGAAAGTCTTAGTATAGTGATTTCACCTAAAACACTAAGGTTGGAGTATAGTACTGAACTACTGAGGAACACCATACAGAGCCTCCTGAGGAAGGATCAATGTGTCAGCCAAGGAGGGATGGAGTCATGAAACAAAATTGGCATTCTTTAGACAAATAGCAAAGCAAAATGAGCTAGAAACAAGCAGAATGGGTGAAATGAAGGGAATAATCCTGCATTTTTCACAAAAGCCTACAAGGAGATTAGTTGCCAACACCAGCTATATTCTTCCAGCATGCTGGTTCAAAGGAATACTTGATGAATAGTTGGTAATTATTTTTCCTTCACCGATATTGTAAATCAGAAATAATAACACAAACCTCTGTACTGCCATCTCCACTGCTGCATGACTAACCGCACGTTTTTGCCCTTAGATTTTAACTACATTACAGAAGAATTATTTGAGAGAGCCAGGCTGATGGAGGAGGAGGAGGGACACACAGGCAGGGTCACGCATCGGAAGTGGCAGGTGACTGCCTACCAGCGCTGCTGACTAGGACATGTGGTGTCCCCAGCGCCAAAGGCACAGCCAGCAGAGGAACTTCACTACCTGACAGTTACGTTTCATGGAGCAGCGTGGCAGCAGTGGTCCGTGGCCGCCAAGGAGGCAGAGACGAGTCCTCATCTGCTTCGCTGACATAGCACAGAAAGGGCTGTGATGGCAAGGGCTGATGATACACTTTGGATAATCCCTCAAGGCGGGAGTTTCTTGACCTGCGAGGCCACCTTATTGCTGGAAATAAACGGGGCATAAAGTGATTCCCAGTGCAGGACCCTTCGCTAAGACAAAATACAAAAAGATCCTTAATTGACTGAATTGGACCATAAAGCGTGAAGCTGGAGCGATGTTGCCTTGGGCATTGCTGCTGCCTGACATGAGATCTAATCTGCTCCTACGCCAAGCAGAGGACCCAGACACCGTCAAGAGCCCGCCGATCGCTTCACTGTCCTCTGCGCTCGCTGGAGAATGTAACACATTTCTCTTACAGTCGCATTTTGCAGCTGAGGTGAAATTTTTCTGAGATTGGAAGTCTGAGAAGGCAAGGAAGCCCCCTTCAGGTATATAAATCCAGTATGTCATTTGCACACTAGGTCTGTGAAACAAGCATTACTTCTTGCTGTTTCAACTGATGTCAGCAGTTACAGCGGATGGGAATAGAGAGAAGATAGGAGAAAATATAAGCATATCTGAGCCTTTCTGATTTACCTTAAATCTCTGCTTCTACTGGAGGAACAGGGTTGATACGAAAGTGGTGGCACTGGATCTGAGTTTAGAGGGATTCTCTGCTCCTGACAAAGCCAGTTACACACAGCAAATTGATCAGTTCCAATGAACTATGATCCATGTGAAGAGGCAGGTCCTGGTTCACAGCTGGAGCATTTGCTAAGGACTGGTCATGTGTGAGTTGCCACCCGAGCTCTGTGCATGTAATTTAAGAGCATTAACAACCACAGCATCTTTAAAAACCCAATTCACATTGTATGCATTTATACAGAAGGGCTTCTATGTATTACATTACTTGTCAGTGGTAGTTAGGCTGTAGTGCGTGTCATTTCCAGATTCATTCTGTTACCACATGGTTTCCTTCCACAAATGGGCCAAAACTGAAGCTCTGCATTATGGAAGAGCCACAGAGCTCCTCTTCCTCAAAGTACCTTTCCTGAAAACAAGTAGGCAGCAGCAAGGAGAGCGATAGTCCTACCACTCCACTTTCCCAGCTAATCTCTGCTCAGAAACACCTCCAAAACCCCTTCTAGAAATATCCTCATTACCCTAATAGGCTTGCAGCATCCCCAGGCAACTAGCCCTTACGGCATACACCGTAGTTAATCCTAACCCATCAATCAAATGCTAAACTAGATTTGCAAGCGTGGAGAGAGAACTAAGGTTGTAACGTGGTTACAAAGGGAGGTGGAACCACAGGCACTTCGAAGCTATTGGCAAAGGTGGGTTGCAGAAGCTCAGCTGAGAGTTATCTCTGCTTTTCAAGGGAAAGCAGCGATAGCTCCTGCCGACCGGAGCCCCACGCACCGCACCCAGCTCCCCGCACAGCAGAGGCAGCCCCCGTGCCGACACCAGCCCACGTCCAAACACAAGTGGGTCTGCACAGATAGGTGCGTAATTTTGCACTAGGTGTTACCAAACAGCCACCAAGTAGCAGAGCATTATTTTCAGTGATGAAATTGGGTTTTTGGACAGCAAATAGAGCTTGAAGCACTTTTTTCCCCCTTTGTGTATCGAGAAACTTCTGGCTGAATAATCCTATCCTAGAGCACGGTGTGTGGAGGACTTGGCATTAATTCTGCAGGCTTGTTGCCACGAGCATTCCATCAGGCTGCTCAATTACACAGCAACTGAATGCTGACACCTACTGACACACAAAACCCTCCGACTGGAACAGCACTGCAGAGACCCGACTGATGCACATCGTGCACATGATTCAGCTTTTCCCTCCGCAGCATTAGCAGCAGGGATGGGACCGTGCATCTTTCCAGAGGGATTAGTATATCTGCAGCATTCTAACCACTCAAACAGCAGAGTTTTTATGAAGTTTGTAAAGAAAATACATGCATATGCATTGAAGTCACATAGAAAATTACTCATGTTACTAAGTAGTTGCAAGTCAGTACCGTATCGGGCTGGGAAACCTGAGGAAACACAGTGATTCAGCTACCGCAGTCCTTCAGAGGTGCAGAAGCTTCAAATAACGATGTCATTTAGGCCACTCCAATTGTGTCACACGGCTGCTTCCAGGCTCCAGGCTGCATTCGAAACAGGTGCCCGTGGCAAACAGAAATGAGCCCAGGGAGATTAGCATCAGAAAGTGAGGAATTTCAGTGAAATATTTACCTTGAAATAAGAACATGATATTGTAGTGTTTCATATGTTCTTTCAGGAATAGCGTACTCTTCCATTATGTATGTACTCAAAGATGACGCTAGGACTTTGAAATTAAAGAGTGAAATACATCAACCTTATTATCATCAGTCAGTACCTGAGCAAAACATCTGTTGATCTCAATCCACACTCCAGCAACTACAAGAAAGGTTTTGCTGGATCAAGTCTTAGGAAAAACACCGAAATAAAAATCAAATATTACCGATTTACTGAGTTGGAACTAATTTTCACCATATTGCATTATCTAAAGAAATGCATATTTACACAAAAGCATATATAAAGACAAAGCAAAAATGGTTTAGAATGAAGTTTTTGACTAGACTCAATGACTTGATTTTTCAGAGATCAGTTAGGGAAAAATAAACTCAGAATATATTTTTTATTTTTTCTTAGAATATATTTTTAGCCATTGGTGAGCTAGCAAGCTCTGTTAGCCATGGAAGGAAATACCAATCTTCTGTAAGTATATTCAGAAATGTAGGTATAACTTTGTCATGCCCATGCTTTGAAAGAAGAATTACTCATCACTTTTCTGGTGAGATTTGTGCATGGGACCCCGCTGGTTTCACCAGTGGAGAGTGACCAGAGGCACAACAGGATTGGTGTGCGTGGCCATCAGTGCCGTAAGAAAATGACGAACCGCTTCATTATAATATTTTCTTACATTTGTGAAAGTGCTTCCACAAGAAGCGCTATTAGAAATGGCTGTCATTCCTTTATTTCAACAGTCATCAGCAGCAGGAGGATCAGAGCAATGCAAAATGAACTGTATTAACAGGGTTGCCCTGACCTAAATTATCTTCCATTTTCGATAGGGTGCTGGAGCCTTTATCTCGGCTGCGTGTGAAAAGCAAGTATACCAGAGTCACTAACTGAGTGCTTCCAATTTCCTTTATGTAGTGCCCCAACAATGCCAATTAAAACCAATAATAATAGTAAATTACTAGTATAGGAGCACAGAATTAACTACTAACTCCTTATTCATTTTGCCTGTAATAGAGTATTGCTCTGGGAGAAAAAAATGCTATTAAAATAACATTGAAAATAATTGACTATAATAATTATTTGACATTTCTGTACAAGTGCACATGAAAGCGTCTTCAGCTGTTACACGGGGTTTTGCTGTTATTACTGCAAGCTGCAAACGCTGACATAGAAACACACACAAATTCCTTTTTTTCCTTTCTTGAAATAGAACGGGGAAGAAGCCCTCCCTGTTCTCGAACACCTCCTTAGCAGATGGCGATGCAGCTAAACACCTCCCACACCCAGCTGGAAGGTATGTTACAGGAGAATTCCTCCCCCGTGTCCAGCTTCAAGAGAAACCCGCAGAGCAAAGCGGGGTGGGGCGAGAACCCCCGCGGGGATGCCCCCCGCANCGCCACCGCCTCTCCGTTTCTGTTTGAGCCTCCTCCAACTTCAGCGGCTCTGGACCAACCCTGTTCTCTCTTTGCTCGTTTGGGAACTCAAAGCAGCTCTCGGATCCCCTCAGTTTTCCCTTCTCTCCCCGCCTCCATCAGCCCATTTCAGTTCAGCTCTGTCCCAGGCGGTGGACATTGCCCCTTTCCCTCTTCACCTCCATCCAGCTTGATCCTTCATGGAAAGGCTTAAACTTTTCTGCAAGTTCTCAGAATCACAACCTTCTCTACCGTGAGACAATAATTTTCTCCCTATAGAGACCAGAAGATTCAGGGCAGGGAGCAAAGCATCGTTCTGCTCTCTAAACTCCCATTTACATTGGAAGAAAGAAAGAGAAGGTAGGACCGGCTCCTGATGCTGCTGCTGAGGCTGTCGCCCAGAAAGACAACACGACCTAGGGCACAGCCTGGTGAGAAATCCTCTATTGCTGTGGCTTAAATTCCTCTACTACGCATGTTTAATAAGGCAAAACCAAAATACGCTTATCAGCAATTGAGTTTTCAGCCATCAGATCAGGTGAATACACAACCTGTACCCCCCAAAATCAATCCAGGATGAAAAGCAGTGCAGTCTGGGAATGGTGATCCAACCATACTCCAGCAGCAGGAGGAACTGCGCGTGAAGTCATGCACAGAATGAACGACTGGTCCAGACCATTGGCCTGGACATGTTCAAGTCCCACTAAAGCTCAGTAGTCTTTTGCTGGGAGTTTTCCTGTATCTTTCTAAAATGATGTTAAAGCAATAGCTGCTGGCTCTGACCTCCGCATGACAGAGAGAAGACCACATCCAAGCACTTTAAGAATATTCTACATTCTGCACAGCACAAAGGTTTTTAAGTAGATTACAGCACCTGGTTTAGGTAATAATTATCCATGAATATAAATTATCCCTCAACATTTGTTGCTACTATATAAAAGGAATTCTGCCACGATCAATAATTAGAAATCAATTACAGAGCTTTGTGTGCAACAGAAGGTTACTCTCCTGACTTGGGTGCCTCTATGCCTCTGTTACCAGCATCTGTAAGGGTGGTAATCTATCTTAATAATTCTTGTATCATGTATGAATAGAAAAGTGCCTATGGCATTATTCAATTCCTATTTAAGTCCAAGGAAAGCTGCTTGTTTAAATTCTACAGAAGTCCTATTTCTCCTGAAATGCACTTTGATGTGATTCTGTACAAATACGTGTTAGCCATGAAAAAATCTTGGTTTTGAAGCAGGTAACCTAGTAATGCTGATTATTTACTCAGGCTACGAAACCAATTCTGCTTTTATTCTTCCCAAGATGCGATTTATAATTTTTACGTTTCTTATTAATAAATTCCAAGGAACAGGGTCTCTATCAGCAGGCCCCTTTCTCCAGAACGATCACAGGTCTGCAGTGATGGATGCTAATGTGATGGTTTCGTATTTCAACCTTGCTTTCAGCCTGGGACTATTGACCCACTGCTCCTGAGGCACAAATCAATTTTTTCTCACTTCCATGGTCTGCTTCATTCTTAATTTCTCATTAGAGAAGTTTTAGTAGACCAGAAATACTGGAGTATTGAGCAAAGTACATTTGGTTGTAGAGATTTCCCGCCCCCCAGCCCCCCTCTTTTTAGTCAAAAACCACGTCTGAATACAGATCCCTGGTGAAGCCTGCGGCTCGAGCGGTGACAGCCAGCACTGTTAAGCTCTGGATGGTGATGTCCTTTTTCCCCTCATTTTCTGCAACATACCTGGGAATTTCTGTGGCCTATTAGAGAAATTTCAGGCCTTCTTTTCCCAATGAATCAATACATTTTCAGTGTATTTTAATATTTCAATGTACATTTTCCTATGTCTGTAGGATGACAACCTTACCATACTGGAATTCTAAGATATTGGAGGTAGCGCCAACTAGTCCTCAGGCTCCAACAAAAAAAGTAAAAACTGGTGTTTGGGTTCACTTTTCAGTAATACAGACTATTGTCCAAGTGGTGGTTTTTAATCCAAGTACAACACAATTTCTGAAGAAGTATCTTACAAAACCAAATTTAAATGTAGCATGAACTGGTACAAGCCCAGTAAAGTTTCTACTTCCCACAAAACAATCAATCACAGAATAAAAGCTGAAGCGTGCAAGTAATACTGCTCACCATTCAGAAACTCGGACTGCGTCACACACCGGGAAGGCACGGAGTGTTTTAGTAAGAAAAAAAGATTACGGGCTGACAAAAAAACTACACAAATATCAGTGAATTTGCTTAAACAAGACACCACGTTTTGGAGGTACCATATTTTCTGCAGAAGAGATAAAAACAACATCAGCAGTGCCTGCTGTGTCCCAGGTGAGAGCGCCCGAGCAGTGTCACCTCCTGAACCATTTAACATTAAGAAAACCTCATCTGCTCTCTTCCCTTGTGCTGTGCAAAATGCAGAAAGCACAGTGAACTCATTGGGACTTCTGTTTAACATGCTTCACAACAATCACCATTTCATAAATGTGTCTCTTCACATTACTAGTTCCCAATAATCAAGCAGACAAATTCGAAAACATCCCAAGAATAAAGTGGTGGTGGTGGGAGGGATCCTAGAGAGTTTTGGAGAAGTCAAATCGTTGTTTTAGTGGCTTTGCACCAAAAATTTTTTGTTGCTTTAAATTAGTTCAAACTCAAATTCAAGATCTATAAAAAAGCCAAAGAAACTCTTTTAAGTCAGTTTAGAGAAAAGATTTAATTTGGTTCAAAGCTGTATTTCTAACAAAACAAAAATAAGAGAGAACCTATTTCCTTGTCCCTTTCCAAACTTCAGAAGCCACAACCTTTTTCTATAAGCACAGAGAAAATGGGAAGCAAAAAATAGTAACTTTCCCAGTTCAACAGCCGAGACTGGGAGGGTCGGTCCAGGTTTGTGATCAGCAGGTACAGCCCGTGCGATCACAAGGGTCGGTCCAGCGTAATAAAACCCTGCTTTGCTTTTCCTTCGAGACCCACGTTTCAGTGCGGATGAGCGAGCATCCCCTTCGCCGTCACGGAAAGCGAAGGGAGCTTTCGCTTTCCCCGTAGCAGGTTTCCTCAAAGCTTGCAGCAGCTCTGTGACACGAGGTCCTGCGTGACTGGCTGACAAAGCACTAATTCCTTCAGTTCTGCTTTGGAGCAGAGAAGAGATAGAGAATCATCTCACTGAACTACGCAAAGTTGTTTTTAAATACAAGGTTTTTAATGTGCTTTTTCTTATAAAGAATACTGAAAATAAGAATGTCTACCAGGCTGCTTACCTCTCTAAATTACTCTTTGCACCTTCTCAGCCACCTTTGCTTATCTATATTGTTTCTCAGAAAAACCTGTTCGTTTACCAACATCTGTAACTGTGATAAAGTTGATTGAAAGCTTCGTCTGTCACATAGAGAGCGGTTATCGCAGCTTGATTTTGAGCTTGGAATTATATTATATAATATCCTCTGCAAACAACATAGCTTTAAAATGAATTTATGAATGGCCTTCACCAGATCTGAGGATAAACTTCTGGTAATAGAAAAGAGTATATGAGCTGGTGGATGGCCTTATCGTTGATGAGGGTTAGATACATTTCTGCTGCACTGGGAATTTCATGGATCAGGAGAAGTCCCTTTACACTAATTAAATGTCATAGATAAATGTCTTCAATTTCCAAATAATTTATCCTTCCTTCCATTCAATTTGAAACCAGGGGAACTGAACTGATCGAGTCTAGAAGCGCACGAATATTTAGTGTATAATTGCTTATGGGAGTAAGACAAAGCACTAGATACCACTTCTCAGCAGCAATGCCCTCTTCAACCTCCCATCCATACCCTCACCCATGCTCCTACCCAAAGACAACTGGGGGCTGTGCCCTGGAAAGAGCCATCAGCGAGCTGTATCCTGTGATGATGACTTTGCATTACGCTAGCTGTAAATTCACAGTCCATTGTGACTTAACTCAAATAATTACTGAGAATAGAATGAATTTAAAATTTGTTCAATAAGCCAACCAACTGCAAGGCAGGCTCAAAATCTGCATGGTATTTTAGCTAAACCTTGTGGCCATGCCAGGGGGTTTGTTGTGGTTTGCTTTTTGTTGCCTGGTCAGTGCACGCCTCTGAGCCCCTCATAATTTTACAAGCAGCTTGGGTTGTTTTACTATGTTTTTGATTTCACTTTCAATTACACTCAGGTCTCCTGTTATGACATTATACAGAAGCAGGCAGGGGGGAAAAAGAAAAAATGTATACAACACAATTGTAAGCAACAAAGGCATTTCAGTCCATTTAATTTCAGATCTTGGTTTTCCTTAAATACAAGGATTAATTTTTCAATAATTGTCCAAACCTCCAAAGATTTGGGATATCCGTTCTAATCATGTTTTCAATTAATCCATACAAGATTCTGTTTGATACTCTATCTCCATCAACTTGTGCACAATTTCTTGTATTACACTTTACTGATTCTGTGATTCTGACTCATGTATTGTCATAAATATTATGTTGAGGTGCTTTTCAAAGTAAATTAACATATAATCAAATATAATACTTTTAAACTTCAGAATGAAGTCTACATTAAACATCA